>Ga0209187_1000749_pt1 | contig 48716 bp, 41 predicted proteins | sample BantaG_FD_187430 | JGI IMG/M metagenome (GOLD analysis project Ga0209187, IMG submission 187430) | Marine algal microbial communities from Bantry Bay, Ireland - BantryBay_4 metaG (SPAdes) (version 2) | ecosystem: Host-associated > Algae > Red algae > Unclassified | place: Bantry Bay, Ireland...
GTCTGTTCATAGAAGGATGTTCTAAAATTAATACATTGAAGAAAGAAGATAAATAAGGTAAGATTACAGTTGTAGTCATAGTATTTATATGCTTATAAATAAAGTAATACATTTAAATATCAAAAATTATCCTTGATTATGTTGGTTTTTCACATAGAAGAGAACCGCGAAGCGGATGGGTGGCGATTATACCCTAATTGCACTAAAGCCATGCATGACTAATTTTATTCATACAAACTAAATTCGCTACTCGGTATATCAACTAATATCAGTATAATTATAGCATGAAAAAAATAGCTCTTATATCAGATACGCATAGCTTTCTCGGTGATGATGTTATAGAGCATCTGCAGCACGTGGATGAGATATGGCATGGTGGTGATCTTGGTGATCCTGAATTGATTAATCTGTTAGAAGCATTCGGTAAGCCACTGCGATTAGTCTATGGTAATATAGATGGTACTGAAGTAAGAAATCAGTTTCCGCTTAATGACGAATGGGTATGTGAGGGAGTAAAAGTATTCATGACTCACATCGGAGGATACCCAGGCCGCTATACTAAGCGGGTATATGCACTGCTCAAAAGATCCCAGCCAGACCTATATATCTGCGGACATTCTCATATCTGCAAAGTCATCAAAGACAAACAAATTAATCTCATACATATGAATCCAGGTGCATGCGGGATAGAAGGATTTCATCAGATAAGAACAATGTTATTATTTGATTGTAATAATGGGAAAGTTAAGAATCTTAGGGTTGTGGAGTTAGGGCCTAAGAATGTGAGGCAGTAATAATTGTTGATTATAAATGGTTAGTTGTTAGCTCAGTCAAGAATAGGGGAGAATCTTGATTTGTAGGACTTAGGGATTACTTGATTTTATCTTCATCATGATAATCATGGTTCAGACAAGAGCGTTATGATTTAGTGTTCTGGACATAAGGATTTAAAGTTTATCTTAATAAATTGCTGATAAATTATTTATTGTAGGAATTGCTAATTAATAACTATAGTATCATTTGATATGACTTTTAATAACAGATGCAACGACTTCGGAAAAGAAAGGACCTTCGCTTCTATGGCCCTTCGAAATATGTTATTACTACTATTTCTGATTTCTATTTTCACTTATTCGTGTAGGCCTATACCTTTTGAGGAATATCCAACTGTCTCATTCCAAAAAGTCATTGCGTTAAAGAAGTTGAATAATAATTTAGAAGTTATACTTATAGACTCTCACAATAGAGTTATAGAAGAGCAAGACGAAATAAATTTAGAATTTTATTGTTCTGAATTTAGGCTAAAGTCAAAAGATACATTGTATCGAAAAATCGTCGAAATGCATTGTCCTATAGACGAGCGAATGATGCAGGTTATGTATCTAAATATACCTGATACCACATCTTATTTAAGTGCTGTAAAAAATATAGAAATAGATTGTCATGATCTGAAACCGATGATTGATTCCATTTATTTCAGAGATCAATATGTACGTAATAAATCTAATGACATCAGCAGAGATCATTTCCGAAAAATCAATAGTGAAAATACTGAATTAGTCCAAGCCATACTTGAAGAATGTGGAATAGTAGAGGAATATGCTGACGAATTATGGCTCTTTATTCAACATGCACCTTATGAGATGCAAGTTAGATTCTACGAGCGGCTGAACGAATTATATAATAACGGCATCATCTCCGCAAGTAGGATAGGTCTATTAAGAGACAGGATATTGTTGCGCTCTGGATTTCATCAAGAATATGGCTCTCAAGTAAATAGTCATGATAATTACAAAATTTATGACTTCGAAAATGTTGAGGCTTTGAGAAAAGAAATGGGTATGGTGACTTTAGAGGAGTATTATAAACTGCTTTGGGGGCCCGATTGGAAGTCTCTTAACAAGTATTAGAGGGCTTGGTTATCATCATTGTGCTCTTGATTTAAAAGTCACGAAGTGACATTCGATTCATCCTTCCATTCTAAGGGAAGGAAAGAGGATGGGTTATACGATATTAAATCGGAGTTCAGAGATTAATTAATACAGTGTCTGTTAAGCTGAGAACCCCTCCTCAAGCTCTAGGTGAAAGTAGAATGGCGATTATTGAAGCTCTTTCATCATGGCATAATTATCATCCTCATCCTTCGCTTTCTGACTTTGGAACTGTACTTTTTCAAGTTCTTTCATAAGCTTGTCTCTCTGCGCAATAAAATCTGGCATCTCTACAGCTGGCAACGGATCTTTTGGTGCAAAGTTTTCTCTTAGGTGATTAACTTGCTTGCCATGTTTCCAGAATCTGAAGCATACATGTGGACCAGTTGCAAGTCCAGTCTGTCCCACTTGACCTATAGTCTGACCTTGAGTAACTCTGACGCCACGCTTTATGCCTTTACCGATTTTTCTCATGTGTAGATACTGCGTCTGATAGACATTATCGTGTCTTATTTTTACAAAATACCCATTGTTACGGGTGAAGCCAGCTTTCTCTACAACACCATCAGCAACAGAGAATATTGGTGTTCCAGAGGGAGCAGCGTAGTCTGTGCCTAAGTGAGGTATTCTTCTCTTCTTGATAGGGTGGAATCGTCTTAAGTTATATCTTGATGAGATACGAGAGTGCTTTAGTGGTGCACGTAGAAAAGAACTCTTAGTAGGATTACCCTCAAGATCATAGAATCCTGCATATCTTTCATTCTCATAGTAGACGGCATAGTGCTCACCTCTATCATCTTTATATGAAGCGGCTAACACTTCACCATTAGCTACGGCCTTACCATTTATATGTTTCCTTTCGAACAAAAGTTTGAATTCATCATCTTTCTCTACATGCCAGAAGTCAACGCTTGAGGCAAGAGCGTCTTCCATCTTATCTATGATGTCGATATCAAGTTCGGCATCCATCATAGCATTCCATAGGGAGCTCTCAATAATTCCAGAAGCAGAATGTCTTACTAAGTCATAATCTTTTTTGACAACGGAGATATCGACACTGTCTTTTATGTAGTATTTTACGTAAGTCAGTTTATTAGGTTCGTAGATAATGCAAGTAGGAGAGTCGCAAGAGTCTTTCCTTACAAGTGTGAATGGCTTTTCTGGTCTGAATTTTCTAATGCTAAATATATCCGAAGAGATATCATCGAGCTTCATGATACTGTCCCAAGCGATACCTTCGTACAGTAGGATGTCTCCTAAGTTTTGATTATCAACAAGATTGTACGTATCGAATATATGTTGACTTTTATCAAAGCCAAAAACCTTTTCTATTTTGCTTATTTGATTGGAAACCGTCTGTACATTTCTTTCGACTTGACAATTTTCTAATAATAGAAAACCAGCAAGAAGAACACATATAGAAATGCACATATTGAGGATTCGTGTCTCTTTCTTCTTCAAAATCTAAATATTGTAAAATTCGTGTAATGGTGTAATTGCTTCAAAAATAACTGAATATTACAATATTCAGTACCTGATTGTATTTATTTTTGAGCTGATTATCAATTAGTTACTTCATGTGTATCTGTAAAATGATGCCACTCTTATTCAATTGCGACCTAACTTTATAAAAGTGACGTCTAATTGTCTATTATTGTATTAATCCGTAGCTTATACATAGCTACCTTTGACCTGAATTGTATTTGTAGATTAATTGCCGTAATATATTGATTATGAAGTCATTAAATGTAGGAAGTGCAATTTTAGATTTGACATATCCTGTCGTCATGGGCATCTTGAATGTTACTGATGATTCCTTTTATGATGGAGGTCAATATTTAGATTTAGATAAGTCGATAGCACAGGTGCAGAAAATGATCGATGAAGGTGCTCATATTGTAGATATCGGAGCTGCTTCGTCTCGGCCTAATGCCCCTAAGATAGACCCAGAACTTGAGATTAAGAGATTATTGCCAGTTATCACGGAGGTCAAAAGACAGTTTCCTGATATAATTATCAGCGTCGATACATTCCATAAGTCAGTATTGCATGCCTTATCTGAAGCAGCTGCCTTCATAGTTAATGATATAACATGTGGTGCTGGAGATTTTGGTTTTCAAGAAGCTGTAGCTGCCACAGGATTTCCATATGTCGCTATGCATATGAAGGGGACGCCTTCTACAATGCAAGATAATCCCGAGTATGCCGATGTCGTCAAGGATGTATTGGACTACTTAGTTCGTCAAGTTAGGTCTATAAAAACAAAGGGTATAGATCAAGTAATTATAGATCCTGGATTTGGTTTTGGTAAGACTATAGACCATAATTATGCATTACTTAAGCATCTGGATATATTTAAATTACTCGAATGTCCCATTCTTGTAGGCCTAAGCAGAAAATCAATGATATATAAGCTTCTTTCTTGTACGCCGCAAGCATCTCTAAATGGAACAACGGCCCTACATATGATGGCGCTCAATAAAGGTGCAAAAGTACTTCGTGTTCATGATGTAAAAGCTGCCGTAGAAACCATAACTTTGTGGAAACAAATAAATGATAATTAGTTGACTGCAGTTCTATGTTAAATTTCAATTAAATAGACCTTTAACATCTGACAATCAACACATTTTATATTATTTTATTGTTTATACTATTTATAGTTCTTAATGTCGCATTGGATAATAGCTAAAAAAGTACAAGATCAAGTCTGAAAACGTAGGCAAAGTATAGCTATGGCGAAGCTTTCAAACGCAGATATTTAAATTTTACAGCATTTCATATGAGGCAATTAAGATTATAAATAGCATCAGTACATAATGAGCATAGACAGACAGGATTAATGAAGGAACAGGAGGTAGAAAAGCAACAAGCTAAAGCCCCGCAAAAGAAGCGGAGATTTAGATGGCTATTATGGCTATTGTTAGCGCTTTTGATCCTGTTGATAGCGATCCCTCTTATAATACAACTCAAGCCAGTTCAGAAATGGCTAATCGATAAGGTCACAGATAATCTTTCAGAGAGGACATCATCTGTAGTATCTATAGAAGCTATCGACTTCTCGGTATTCTCTGGGCTACTACTGAATGATCTCTACGTATCAAGTCCAGAAATGGAGAATGATACGTTAATGTATGTCGGAGAGTTCTCGACCTCACTCACAGAAAATATATTAAGTTTACTCAAGAAAGAAGTACTGCTTGATGAGATCTCCCTTTCAGATGCTATGATTAATATCAAAAAAATGGAAGGTGATAATGTAAGTAACCTGCGTAAGTTCTTACTTAGATTATCCAACGAGGATAATGATCGACTCCGAGACCGTAAAAGCTACCAAATAGACTTAGAGCAAATTAATTTTAATAATACATCAATTTCTATTACGGATGAGACACTCGATGATAAGACCTACATAACTCTTGATAATGGTTATATAGATTTCGAGGCGATATCAATCGAACATAATAGTTATGATATAAATAAATTATTTTTTTCTAATCCAAGTGTAATAATTGAAAAAGGAAAAGATACATCTGTTAAAGTAAAGACAAGTGTCAAAAATGAGCTTACTAATAATGCAGCATTAAACTTACCGGTCAACTTAACTGCTAAGGAATTAGAAATTGTGAATGGTTACTTCTCTCTGAATGATAAGAACCACAGAAAGATCAATCTTCAAAGAGCTCTCGATTATAATCATCTGAACGTAAGCAATATCGATATTAATGCGACTGATATATCAGTCAATAAAGACTTCAGTATTGCAGCATCTATTAGTAAGCTTAAGTTGCAGGAATCCAGTGGATTTGGTATAGAAGAATTAAGTGTAGATGAGCTTATCATAGATACGAGTCACATTGTATTATCTGATTTTGGATTACTACTTAATGATAGTGAGGTTAAGAATTATATAGAATTTCAATATGGTGATTTTTCTGATTTCAAAAATTTTGGTCAAAAGATAAAAGTAGTAAGTGATATGCGGGGTTCCGTAATTGCTGTATCTGATTTGACATATTTTTTTCCTGAACTGAAGACGAAGCCATTCTTTAAGGAAAATGCTAATAGTGTTCTGAATCTATCAGGCATCGTAAATGGAAACCTTAAAAACTTAGAAGCCGACAGACTCAATCTCGCAATAGATGATCGTATTAATCTACGGGGTTCTATAAGCGGTAGAAATCTGGATAAGCCCAAGTCAGCTATATTCAATATGTACATTGATGACTTGAATACGAGTATGTCTGACTTGAGAGAAATTATTCCTGGATTTAACCCACCTGCACAGTTCGATAAGTTAGGTCCGATTCATTTTACTGGTGATATAGAAGGATTCTTTAATGACCTTGTCGTCTACGGTAACACACGGAGTGACATAGGTACAGTCGATCTCGATATGAGATTAGATACAAAAGATGGTATCAATGAAGCTCGATACTCTGGAGAGATATCATTAAATGATTTTGATCTTAATAAATGGACAGGTAATCCAGACTTAGGAATGACAACTCTGTCAGGTAAAATTACTGACGGTAAAGGCTTATCATTTGATAATGTAGACTCTAAGCTGCAGGCAGACTTGGAATCATTTACTTACAAAGGCTATAATTATCACAGCGTTCAATTACAAGGACAATTGACTAAGAACCAATTCGTCGGATCAGTGATTGCACGGGACCCTAATCTTGATTTAGATTTTGATGGAGAAGTACAAATTTTAGATAATTATTTTAATTCAGATTTTAAGGCAGATATTAAAAGTATAGATTTAGTAGCACTCAACTTATCATCAGAGTTCTCTGATATCACTGGTAATTTCGATTTAAAACTTAAAGGCTCTTCTATATCAGATTTTGAAGGAACGGCAACGATGAGGGATCTTCAGCTGGTGTATAAAGAAAAATCTTTCGCATTCGATAGTCTGTTTTTAGTTTCTACGCCTTCCGATGATGAGAATAGGAATGTCATTGTATACTCTGATCTGCTAAATGTTTCTTTAGATGGTAAGTTTGACTTAGCTAAAGTAGGGCCAGCATTTAAGAATCTTATTTATTATGAGCATCCTAAGTGGGCAAGTAAGTTAGGTATCCACAATGCAATTTCTGGGTTAGATAATGATCAGAAATTTAGATTTAAAATCAACATAAAAGATACTAAAGATTATCTCGAATTAGCGAATGTCAATGACCTCAGATTTAAGCAGATCTCAATAGAAGGATCTGCAGGATTAAAAGATAATGAGTATGAGACAGTTATAACTATAGATACCTCATACTATAAAGAAATGGTTTTTGAGAAATTAGACGTAGAGAGTTCTAATTCTAATGGTGAGGCGGCTTTAGACCTTACTATATTGAATATATTATCTGGCAATAGGATATTCGAACCTATATCAATAACGACTTCTCTTGAGGATGATGTCATAGATGTCAGACTCAAGACTGAGAACATATTAGATTCTATAGGTATGATCGATATAGGATTGTCTATAGAACCAGAAGATGATATGATTGCTTTTAGGGTTAGGAATAATGAGCTCGATATGCTAGGCTCTAATTGGAATGTATCAGGTGCTAATAAGATCTTAGTAGGTAAGGAATATATAGGTATTGATAGTCTGACTTTCTCTGATGGATACAGGATGATTAATCTATCTGATATTAGAAATAAGGGCATACAAGGTCAATTATCTAATTTTGATTTTCTTATTATTAATGGGATTATCGATTACGAGAGAATCAAATTTGCAGGAGAAGGTGATGTCAAGCTTAAGGTCGAATCTATATATTCTGATCCTGTAATTAATGGACTTATTGACATTCCAGAATTTACACTTAATGATGAGGATTACGGGAGGTTAGTGGTTAAGGCTACTGATAGAAATGAGGGATTTGTCAATACGCTTGTTACGCTAATTAATCCCACTAACGGAATGAGTATATATGTGGAAGGAGATTATGTAAAAGATAGGAAGTATGTCAATGCTAAAGTAGACATTGATGACTTACCTCTCGATATATTCGAATTTATAATCGAAGATGGTATCTCATTAACATCTGGTACAACCGATATTGATGCAGGTCTTTTTGGTGATTTAGATAATATGACATTAATAGGAGAGGGTAAGCTTAAAGAGGCCGCCACCCGAGTCAATTACCTTGGTAATTATATCACCATTGGAGATGAGCCGATAACTATCAACACTAAAGTAATTGATTTTACTGGAGTGACGATTAGAGATAAGTATAATAATGAAGCTATCTTAGAAGGTGGCTTTGTACACGATTTGTTTAGAGATTTTGGACTCGATCTGACTATTAATTCTGATAAGTTTCTAGCTCTCGATACAGATAAGTCTGATAACCCTATGTATTACGGTCAAGGGATGGGAGCTGTAGAGGTCAGTTTTTTAGGCCCAGTTAATGCAACTGATATAAACGTTACCGCTGAGATGAGTGAGGGCTCTGTGCTTAATATTCCGATAGAGGATAGTTATGAGGATTTTGATGAGAGCTTTATCAAGTTCGTAGATAGAGCAGCTTTAGATAGAGATACTATTGTAGAAGACAATACCGTAATATTGGAGGGTGCAGATGTAGAGATGAATCTATCGATAACTGAAGCAGCTCAAGTGAATATAATATTTGATGAAAAAACAAACGATGTTATCAGAGGCAATGGAGTAGGAGATATGCGTGTCGTCGTTACAAGAGAAGGCGACTTTAATGTATTTGGTGATTATGAAGTTTTTGATGGCGAGTATCTTTTTACAGCGTGGGGGATCGTTGCCAAGCCATTCAAAGTTAGAAAAGGCGGTAATATCACATGGACAGGTGATCCTGTCAATGCGAATATTAATATCGAAGCAGATTATGAAGACCTACGTGTGCCTACTAATATTTTTCTCCAAGAATATCTTGTCACCGGTAATGATGACTTAAGACTACAATCAAGAAAGAGAACGCGAGTAGATTTAACATTGGATCTTACAGGAACGTTATATAAGCCTATCGTTAATTTTGATATAAAGTTCCCAGAACTTCAAGGTGAGTTGAGGTCATTCGCAGATGCTAAGTTACGATCCCTTAAGGAAAATTCCGTAGATCTTAATGAGCAGGTAGCAGGCCTGATCATATTTAGAAGTTTCTTACCATCTAATAGATTTGGGAACGTAATTACTACAGGAAGTGCCGTTGTGGAGACAGGGTATAATACATTGAGTGAATTTGTGTCTAATCAATTGTCATATCTTCTTTCAAGTATCTTGCAAGAGGCCCTTACAGATAATGGCTTTGTGTCAGGCATTGACTTTGAGATCGGAATAAGTAGAAATGCCAGTTTGCTGAATAACGCTAATAGTAATAACAACAACTACTTTCCTGATGAGATAGAAGTCCATTTCAAACCTCGATTCCAGAACGATAAGTGGGGTATAGACTATGGTACGAGCTTTGTCAATGCACGTAATTCATCATTCGGTATAACGAATTATGTCATACATGATGTCGCATTAGAATATTTCCTTACTGAAGATAAGAGGCTGAAGCTAAGGGCTTATGGTAAGTGGGATAAAGATGAAGTACAATTCCAGAACGAACAGAAATATGGTCTTGGGCTCAATTATAGGAAGGAATTCGGAAGCTTAATCGACTTCAAAAAGGATATGCAGGAACAAATGAATAAAATAGCTGAAAATCCAGAAAATGAGTAAATAAACGTAGTTATGTATGAAGTACTAATGTTATTAATATTCTATTATTTTTGCAACTCGACTTTTTCAGAGGTATGAAAACAAATTTATCAGCAGAACACGAAATTTTATCAAACAAGGATGAGTCTATCCCATTGTTTGATAATAAATTCCTCGATGTATTCTCTCGAGTAGCTTGGTATGTGCCATTGCTGATCTTCGTTCCAGTGATACTATATTTCATGTATTTGAGCTTTGCATTATACATTATTCCGATAGCTTATTTTTGGATGTTATTTGTTGCTGGATTTTTTATTTGGTCTCTTACTGAGTACCTATTTCATAGATTTGTGTTTCACTATGTTCCTAAATCTAAGTGGGGAAAGAAAATTCATTTCGTCGTACATGGCGTACATCATGCCTATCCTAATGACTCTATGAGGCTTGTAATGCCTCCAGCCTTAAGTATTCCATTATCTATTAGCTTTTATTTTATTTGGCTATTTGTATTTCAAGATTTAGTTGCGCCTATTTTTGCTGGGTTTATGTTTGGATACCTTGGATATGATATGATGCATTATGCTACTCATCACGCTAAATTTATGAAAGCTAACTGGTTTGTGAGTATAAAGAATCACCATATGAAGCACCATTATCAAGATCCTGATCATGGATTTGGTGTGACATCTAACTTTTGGGATAAGATATTCAAATCAGACATCAAATGATCATTACCGCCGAGCTAAGTCTCTACCCACTTCAGGAAAATTACGAAGAGACAATAATATCTTTTATCAAATCACTCAAAAATCACGAAGGTGTTAAAGTGCATACACATGCAATGAGCACATTCGTCAAAGGTCAACACAAAGATGTGATGAATGCAATTAGTGATGCCTTAGAAGCTGCTAATGACATCTGCAATGGCTTTAGTTTAGTGACTAAGATTATAAATAGAGATCTTCCTGTAGAAAAGGGATTTTTAGAATTTTAAGCACATACATTGCGATGGGTTCGAATCCCGTCTTCTAACCATTTTAGTATAAACTTGAAGCTGTTTTGAATGTTTAAAACTTCAAATTTATAAGTTGTGCTTGTGTTAAAATTATCAATATCTTAAAAATATTAAAATAGAAATGCACCAAACTTGACTTGTCATATAAGTTTAAGTAACTTGCATTTAGTTTTCGACAAAAAATGAATTTTTTTATTCATTTTTAATTATAATTATTTTATTCATGAAAATATTATTGTCGATAAAATTGGAGAGATTTAAGAATTTAGTCTCTTCAGTAGAAAATAATTCGATAACCGATTTCTTAATCGAAAGGCATTCTGTAATTGATGTTATTGAAGATGAGTATATTGATTTTATTAGTTTCTTGAAAGAATATCAAGAACACTACGAGTTTTCAAAAAGTGAAAAGGACTCTATAAGAATCTCAATTATCCGTTATGTAGCAATTGCAATTCGAGAAGGAATACAATTTGATGGAATAAATGAAAGTATTTGGTAAAATAGTAAAGCTATTCAGAAAAAACCTCTACCTCACGCAAGTAGAGTTAGCAGAGAGGTGTGGTATCACACCAGAGTATCTTAGTAAAATAGAAAATGGTTCCAAAACCCCCAGCATGGAGTTGATGAAGGATATTTGTAAAGTTATAGATATCCCGCTTCCCTTAGTTCTTCTATTATCTATAGACGAGAAGGAGTTAGGGAAAAAAAATAAGGAAGATAAGTTTGTTATGAAGCCTATCGTTGAGACAATTTTGTCTAAGTTATTTAGTGAGGATCAATTTGATATTTCCGCAATCGATAAATCAATACAACAACTAAAATCTACAAGTAAGTCTAATTCTGTTAAGGCTGCATCTAGTTAAGAATAATATCTCTTCTCATGTAATGATATATGGTATTATTGTGGTCAGAAATATGCACTATAATTAAAATAAATTTTAACAGCTGTATAAAGCTGAAGATCTTTCGACTCGTACCTCACTCAAGATGAAATAAAAATAACCAATAATAATTAACCAATAATAATCAAGTACTTCTCTACAAAGACTTTCCCGCTAAGCTATACAGTCTTTCCCGCCAGCGCCTTTTTGATATTATGATTCATTGCCCTTTCGGCGAGAGGGGCAGAATAATCATTTAGGACTTTCATAGATAAGTTGATCTTATCTTTATCTTCTTCTTGACTTACATTTCTGAGGTCATCGACTAATGAAGTCAGCTTATCCTTCTCATCTTCTGATAGAATTTCTGCATTCTGCACTAAGAATTTATCACTTGCGAGAACTATAGAATGTGCTTCATTCTTAGCTTCGAGAAGCGCTTTTATTTTCATATCAGATTCTGCATTTTTCATAGAGTCCATGAGCATTCTTCCCATGTCGTCCTCAGATATGCCGTATTGAGATGTAATGGTAACTTCAGTTTCTTTTCCAGATCTTTCTTCCTTAGCTCTTACCTTTAAGATACCATCAGCGTCTAATATAAAGTGCACTAAAATCTTAGGTATTCCAGCAGCCATAGGAGGTATGTCACTTAGTATGAATTCTCCTAGCTTACGATTATGCTCTACAAGTTCTCGCTCGCCTTGGAATATAGACACCTTAAGATTCTTCTGACCATCGACAGAGGTAGTATATGATCGGCCGGCAGAAGAAGGGACCTTAGAGTTACGATGTATGATAGGATCCATGAGTCCACCTACTGTTTCTATCCCCAGTGATAGTGGCGTTACATCAAGCAGAAGGTAGCCTTCAGAATTTCCTGCTAATATATCAGCTTGTATGGCTGCACCTATCGCAACAACTTCATCAGGATTAATATCGTCATGGACTTTTCTACCAAAAAATGATCCGACCATTTCTTTGACAATCGGTGTCCTTGTGCTTCCGCCTACCATGATGACGTTATCGATATCAGAGGTAGTCAGTCCTGCATCTTTGAGAGCTTCTTTACATTTAAGAATCGTTCTCTCTACCGTCGCAAGTATAAGTGATTCGTACTGCTCTTTTGATATAGATAGTGTACCATTTTCAGAAGTGTATTGATCTGATGATGACAATGTTTTCTTTGCCTCCTCGGCCCTTAATCTAATGGCTTGACCATAGGATTTATCTTTGTTGATGGCATTACCAATGTCTGGATTTTCAGATATCCAGTAATCTATTATAGCTCTGTCAAAATCATCACCACCCAGAAAAGTATCCCCATTAGTCGATAACACATCGAATACACCATGCTCTAATTTTAATATAGATATATCAAAAGTACCACCTCCTAGATCATATACGGCTATCGTCTCTGGTTCAGAATCTTTAGTCCCATAGCCATACGCTAGGCTGGCCGCCGTCGGTTCATTAATGATACGTAGCACATCGAGTCCAGCAATCTTGCCTGCGTCACGAGTGGCTTGCCGCTGGGCATCGTTAAAGTAAGCAGGCACTGTAATAACTGCTTTTGATACAGTTTTTTCTAAGTGGGATTCTATCCTTTTCTTTAAGTATTTAAGTATTTCTGCAGAGAGATTAATGGGAGTGTGGAAGGTGTCACCGACTTTTATTTTTACAAGTTTATCCTCCTCGTCTATAATCTCATAAGAGAGTAGATTCTCATAATTTGAGAAATCAGTATGACTTTTACCCATAAGTCTTTTGACACTATATATTGTCTTTTCTGGATGGCTCACCAGTTTTTGCTTAGCTGCCTCACCTACAATAATATCGTTATCATCTGAGAAGTGAACTATAGATGGCACTAAAGCAGTTTTTCCAGAATTGTCTTTGACAATGGAAGGGCTACCATCATGTACATATGCAACAAGACTATTAGTCGTACCGAGGTCTATACCGATGATAATTTCTTGCTCATCTACTTCGCCCGTTTTCATGTTAATTGATATCTTCGCCATAGTCCGCTGCTTATTTGTTATCCTAATTAAGTTACTACGATATTTCTACTTTAATGTTCAAAAATAGGGCACATACTTTATTTCTCATACTTGGAGGGTTTTTTATTACTAATGCCTTGGTGGCAGAATTTATAGGTATAAAGATATTTTCATTAGAGGCGACTTTAGGATTCTCTCCTCTGGACTTGTCCTTGTTAGGTGTAGATGGATTAGGTTTTAATATGACGGCAGGTGTATTGCTGTGGCCTATCGTATTTGTTATGACGGATGTTATTAATGAATATTATGGTAAGAAAGGTGTCTCATTTTTGAGCTATCTTACTGTTGGTTTGATAATCTATGCTTTCATCATGATCTACAGTGCTATACAACTAATACCTAATGAATGGTGGAATAATGAAAGTGGAGTAAGCAGTGATCCGGATAAGCATATCATCTCTATGAATGTGGCTTACGCCAAAATATTAGGACAAGGACTTTGGATTATAGTAGGTTCTCTCGTCGCATTCTTAGTAGGACAGATACTTGACGTTATTATATATCATAGGATTAGACAATGGACAGGAGAATCTAAGATATGGTTGAGAGCTACTGGGAGTTCATTGATATCACAATTCGTAGACAGTTATGTCGTGCTGCTAATAGCTTTCTATATAGGCTCTGATTGGGACCTCAGTCGCGTACTTGCAATAGGATCAGTTAATTATATTTATAAGCTTGTAATGGCGATATTATTGACACCTTTGATATATTTGGCCCACTTTACGATAGAAAAATATTTAGGACATAATCTTGCTATAGAACTTAAGACATCAGCCAGCTCAACATAAATAATGAATAAGACGATAACACATACGATACTCATGGTAAGACCTGCTAATTTTGGCTACAACGCCGAGACAGCAGAAAACAACTCTTTCCAGTCAATTGATGGTGCTGACCAGCACGAATCTATTAAAGCTAAAGCGCTTGAAGAGTTTGATAATATGGTAGCAGAACTCAGAAGATATGACATTGAAGTCATTGTTATCGATGATACAAGTAGTCCTGAGAAGAATGATGCAGTATTCCCTAATAATTGGCTCTCAACACACAGTAATGGACATATCATTACGTACCCTATGTATGCTCCATCTCGTAGGGTCGAGAGGAGAGAAGATATCGTCGATCAACTAACAGAATCTTATGGTTATAGTAAGCGGTACGGATTTGAATACTTAGAAGATGCTGAGCAATTTCTTGAGGGTACAGGCAGTATGATTATAGATCGTGATAATGGCATTATATATGCTTGCCTCAGTCCCCGAACAGATATCAGAACACTCGAAAAATTCGCTGTACTTGAAAGACATAATAAGATAATTTTTCATGCCTACGACAGACAAGGCGAACTGATATATCATACTAATGTCATGATGGCCTTAGGCGTTAATATAGTCGTCATTTGCTTAGATACTATTAGAGATGAAGAGGAGAGGGAGGAGTTAGTTTCTTCATTTGCAAAAACCAATAAAGAAATAATTGAGATCAGTCTTGATCAAATGGAACAATTCGCTGGTAATATGCTGCAGGTTAAGTCCAAGTTAGGCGAAAAATATCTGATTATGTCACAAGCCGCTTTCTCATCTCTGAATATAAGTCAGATAGATAAGATCCAAGAACACACTAAAATCATTAATATCGCTATACCAACTATAGAGAAATACGGTGGTGGTAGTGTCAGATGTATGATGGCAGAGATCTATAAGCCAGCAACTAAATAGCAGTAATACCCCTATTACACCTTATTCTGAACTAATTATTAAATTCTTAACCTTCTGACGACAGTTTATTAACATTAGTAATACACAATGTTATAAATAAATTGATATATGTATGTTTAATCTATATGTTGAAATCTTACATTTGCGGTATCAATCAATTTATAACTAATCTTAAATTATGAAAAAATTTTTACTTGTATTCTCGTTGATGATATTATCAATTGGAATATTTGCTCAATCATTAACTGGTACAATAGTGGATCAAAATGATCAAGAGCCATTAATAGGAGCTTCAGTTTATGTTTTAGAAAAAAACATAGGTACAGTAACTGACTATGATGGCACCTTCACTCTTAGCGGGGTTGAAAATGATGACATTCTTGCAATTTCTTACATCGGATATACTGATAAGGAGATGGTCTATAATTCTGATTCTGGATCTGATATCGGGACGATCAGTATGACATCATCTGGTGTCGGACTACAAGAGGTATTACTTGTTGCAGATGTAGCAATAGATAGAAAAACTCCTGTGGCTGTTACAACGCTTAAAGGTGAAGTAATAGAAGCAAAATTAGGAAATCAAGAGTTTCCCGAGATTTTAAGAAAGTCACCTTCAGTATATGCAACTAAAGAAGGAGGAGGATTTGGTGATGCAAGATTAAATATTAGAGGTTTTGAACAAGAGAACTTCGCGGTAATGATTAATGGAATACCTGTTAATGATATGGAAAATGGTAGAGTATTCTGGTCTAACTGGGCAGGTCTATCAGATGTAACTTCAAGACTACAGTATCAAAGAGGTCTTACTGCATCTAAATTAGCAGTACCTACAATAGGTGGATCAGTTAATATAATTACCAATCCTGCTGAATTTGAAAGAGGTGGAAAAGCGAGTGTCTCAGTAGGTAACGACGGTTTTCTTAAAGGAGCATTATCTTATAGTACAGGATTAAGCCAAAGTGGATGGGCTGCAACTTTCCAATTAGCTCACACGAGAGGAAATGGGTATGTGAATTTTACCAAATTCAGAGCTAACTCTGTATTTGGTTCAGTAAGTAAGACATTTGGAAATTCTGGTCATATGATCTCATTAACGGCGCTAGCTGCACCTCAGTGGCACCATCAGCGACCTGGAGCAAGTAGATTTGACAGAATAACACTTAGAACATTCAACGATCCAGATGAAACGGGTGAGGAAGGAACTAACTTAGGTATCAAATGGAACCATGTTGGTGGTACATTAAATGGGGAAGAATTCACATTTAGAAGAAACTTCTACAGTAAACCTAAAGTATTTTTAAATCACTATTGGGATATTAATGATAAACTGAACCTTAAAACATCTGTATACTATTCTCAAGGTAGAGGAGGTGGAACAGGTCCAAGGGGAAGACTGAGAACTCCAGGATCTGTATTTGATAGTTTTTCTGGATTAGGGCAAGGAATACATAATGATCAAGGTGAAGTAAGATTTGATGATATCGTAAGATATAATCAAGGAGAAGTCGTCGATGGCTGGGGAGATGCTAAACCTGTATCAGATGAATTTGGAGGAATTAGAGTAGTATCAGAAGATGGGAGAATTTATACTGACGAAAATGGAAATGTAGTTAGCGATGATCTTTCTGATTCTGCGAATAGAACTGCGAATGGTTCAGGATTTATTAGAAGAGCATCTATGAATTCACACAATTGGTTCGGAGCCTTATCTACTTTAGATGCTGAGATGAGTGACAACTTAACCTTAACTACTGGACTAGACTATAGATATTACAAAGGTATACATTACAGAAGATTAGAGAATTTATTGGGTGCAGATGGGTATAGTTCTAAGGCAGATATTAATGAGCAAGATAGACTTTTGCAGACGGAATCACCTGCAGATTTTGGTAATTTTAATGATAATAGCTATCAAGATAGAAGTAACATTCTTAATTATTGGAATGATGGATTAGTAAGTTGGGTTGGGCTATTTGCCCAAGTGGAATATACTGTTAACAAATTTTCTTTATTTACATCAATATCAGGAGCTAACCAAGGATTTAAAAGAATTGATTATTTCAATTACTTAACATCTGATCCTGCAAGAGAGACAGAATGGCAAAACTTTAAAGGAGGAACATTCAAAGCTGGACTTAACTATAATATCGACAAGCGACATAATGTATTCTTTAATACAGGTTATTATTCTAAGCAACCTTTATTCGATAATGTTTTTGTCAATTTCAGAAACGACTTAAATGAAAACGTTCAAAATCAAAGCGTAACTTCATTCGAAATAGGCTATGGTTATAGATCATCAAAGCTTAATGTCGATGTGAACGTATACAGAACAGAGTGGACTGATAGACAATTTGACTTAGGTGTAGAATTAGACAATGATGAAGAAGGACAAGCATTATTCTCAGGTGTAGGTCAGACTCACAGTGGCTTAGAGGTAGAGATAGATTATACACTTAACAGAAAAATTGATTTCTACTCCTCAGTTACATTAGGAGACTGGAAGTACTCAAGTAATTTCGAAGCGGTTGTAACCAACTTAGACTCAGGACAACCTGCGGGAAACTTAACAATTTTTGGTGATGGTCTTCAAGTTGGAGGGTCAGCACAAACTAAGTTTACTATAGGAGCTAACGTTACGATTATTGAAGGATTAAGATTATATGCTGATTATACTTTCTTTGATAGACTGTATGCAAACTATGATATAGATGATGAACAATTCCAAGAAGAAGGTGGAGTAATTGCTAAATTACCAAGCTACTCTCTTGTAGATGCTGGTCTATCTTATGCATTAAACATCGGTAATTTTAGATCTTCTATAAGACTAAATGTAAACAATGTACTTGATGCTACATATATCTCAAGATCATTTACGAATATAGAAGATGATCCTATGACTACGGATGTCAATGAAATATATAACAACAGAGGTTTCTGGGGATTCGGGAGAACTTGGAACGTAGGTTATAAGGTTTGGTTCTAAAAAATTATAATTCAAATCTTAAATAAAAATAAGCTTCCAAATAAATTTGGAAGCTTATTTTTATTTTAACTAATCTGAATACAATCTCTTTCCTACTCCATCGACACAGACCCCTTATTCTTCTTGGTCAGATCCACAACGATATTCTCCTTCAATGTTGTAGCTAAAGATAATCCTACATAATCTACCTTAATAGGAAACAGCTTGTGTGTACGGTCCACGAGAACTGCTGCTTCGATTTTCTTAGGCAGGTAATCCATAAGTGGCTTAGTGGCGTAGAAGATAGTTCTACCTGTATTAGCGACGTCATCTACGACGATGACAGCTTTCTTATTAAGGGTCTTAAGATCTATGTCTAATAAGATCTCTGATTCTAATGGATTAGCAGCATTAATTTCGAGATGCCCTATCTTCGATGAGTTGTCAGTTATGTTGTCGTACTTTTCTTTGAGTAACTCAGCGAACCGATATCCATTCTTATTGATACCTAAGAATATAATAGATTTGTTCTTGTAGTTGTTTTCGAGAATCTGGTAAGCGATTCTATCTGCTTTTTCTGATATTTGCTTATTGTCGAGTATCTTCATTTGTTTCATTTTCTTCTTCAAGAAAACAAGTTCCCTTGATGAGTATCCAATATAAAATTACAACTATGTAGCCATAGTCGTATAATCATTCTATAATTTTACTTGATCCTATATTGTATTGTTACTTTTATATCTCAATTTAGTAATATATGAGAAGGGACCTTATAGCGCTTCCAGACAGCTCCAGAGTCTGGATATACCAATGTGACCAGTTTGTATCAGATGATGTAGCAGAGCAGATTCAGAAAGCGCTATACGATTTTACCATGGTCTGGCAATCCCATGGGACGGATGTAGAGTCCTATGCCCAATTATTCCATAAGAAGTTCTTAGTCTTCGTAGCTGATGAATCCAATCTTGTCAGTGGTTGCTCTATAGATTCCAGTGTGCATCTCATTAAGCAAATGGAGCAAGCATATAATCTTAGTTTCTTTGATAGGCTTAATTTCTCGTATCTGCAAGATGATACTGTCACCGTCATTAACAGTGCTCAGATTAAAGAAGCTTACGATGATGGTATTATAACTGCAGAGACTTTAATGTTTGATAATCTTGTAAACACTAAGGAGGCATTCATTAATAACTGGGTTATTCCACTCAGTGAAAGCTGGTATAAGAGGTATCTATCATAGATGAACTTTTGAGGATCTTAGTTTAGGTGGAATACAGATTTCAAGCTATTAAGGATTACATTACTTAATAGAACTTAAGCCAACTTTCATCGATTAATTATAAGCTATAGTTAAGGGAGGGAATTATTTGTCAGATAAAAATCGTTACATCGATATATGATAAAGAAACTAAAGGATATACTCGGCATCGAAGGTGCCAAAATTGATATCTTATTACCAGAGGAGTTAGATCTTGATGATAAGTTGTTAGTAGGAGAGATACTTATGACGAGTCAGAATGATAAGATTGTAGAAGGACTTGAGATCAAATTTATTGAGAAATATAAAAGGGGAAAGAAAGAATCTCTCTTAGTTGACGAGTATGTATTAGGACATATAAAATTAGATTTGATGATCCCGATATTAGCTGATCAAGAGGAACGATTAGACTTTAAGTTGCCATATAATAAAGTGCTTTCAGAAATGGATAGAATCCAAAATTCCAACTTTTTTGGAGGTATAATGGTCTCTATGGCTAAGAAGTTGAAAGGTGTAAAATCTACATTTAGGGTAGAAGCTACTGCTTACATTAAAGGCACAAAATTAAATCCTGTGGTAGTTAAGGAAATCGCTGTTTCATAACAAAACTTCCTAAGAGCGTTATGATGTATTGATCCTCTACAGATAGACATACACACATATAGTACTCAAAGGAATATGTACCCCTTAAGATAACTATCCTTTATTGCTTAGATTTCCTTTTTTCTTCTATCATTTGTAATATTTCCTCATCGGTCTTTCCGAGGTTTTCTATAAGAAAATTAGCGTCATCTACTAAGTCATCATTAGGGTATCTTGATATAAATGCTTTATAGTTTACTAACGCTAGTGAATCATTACCAAGATTGTTTTCTATTATGAATCCTTTAAGGAACATTGCGGTAGGTGTCTTTTCGTAATCTGGATATTTATTTATCATCCAGTCATAGATAGATAATGACTTAGGAAATGTTTGTATACTTTTAGCAACTTCAGCAGCCTTAAATAAAAATTCTGGTGCCGCTGTTGACTCAGGAAATACTAAGACATATGCTTCACATACATCAACATATTGAAGTGCTGATTTTCTATTTACACCTACATCATCAGGATTGTCAAATATTTTAGCACCCAAAGATTTGACATAGTCATCTACAGAACTTATACTTTCTGTCATGTGGCTTTCTATCTCTGCCTTATTTTTGAAGTCAGGATACATATCCGTAAGGCCTTTAAAAAGGACATTGGCAGCTGCATTCTTATTGTTAGATTTCATAAGTAGGGCGAGATCGTAGATTTTATTATCTATCCCAGCTTCTTTGGCATTATCTTTAATATACGGAAATAAGAATCCGCCTTGACGATTAGTGAGATTTTGCTCTTTAGAAATTTTAATACCTTCTGACAGGTAAGTTTTACGCTGCTCTGCTGACAAATTAGGGTTTGTTAATTTCTGCCCTAATTCTCTAAGGTAAGAATTACCTGTCGCCATGCTTGGTTCTGCTATGTAGGCTTTTTCTGCCGCTTCCATTGGATCATTAATAGCAACAGATGTAGCGCTATCATTCTTACATGACACTAAAGAAGAGAGTATAATTACGCAGCTTAAGAATTGATAAAAAGCATTTTTCATATGTGGAATTTTCAATATTAGAATCAAATATATAATTTATCCTTTGGACAAATCCTACAATAGAAGACTATTATCCTCGTAAGCTACAGAATCAATGCTATAACTGTCTTAACTGAGTATAATATATGCTCATATTGGATAGGGAGAAGCTAAGTATGATTACTGTTTAAGGATTTTTTTAAGATATAGATCGCTACTTCCCACCTTCTGAATCTCAAGAAAGAATAGACCATTAGGTAAGTCTTCGATATCAATAGAATAGGCGCTAATGTTCATCAATGTCTGATATACATTACCCGTAGCATCTAATATTCTTACGTTATAATTGCCAGATATGCCTTGTATATAGACTTTGCTTTCTACTGGATTAGGGTATATAGTAATGGAATTACTCTCTAAGTTAATCTCTTCATTGAGAGCAGTACTTGTTGTATAAGCTGGAAGTTCTACAACATAAGCATCTACAGCAAAACCGTCATCAGAGCCACTGCAGTCAGAATTAAATAATACCCTGGTACCAGAAGGACTCATTACTGGGTGTGGTTCTCCCCAGTAGTCATACTCATCTTCATCAGATCTGTGATGAGCGATTCTATATACATTTGAGCTATTAGGATTGACTTGAGCTATTAATAATTCTTGGTCTAATAAGTCTTGACCATCTTGATCATAACCTATCATTGAAGCGACAAGCCATCCACCTTCTGTATTTTTATGTGCAAGAGAAGATATGTGAGTGCCTGATTGTGGGTATGCGTAGCCAAGTTCCGTACCTACTATCGTAGTACAGGCGCCTGTGGCAGGGTCGTAAGCTATTACTTCACCTAAGCAGCCACCTCCTGGACTTTGAGCAAATGCGACGGCATAGTATTGGTCATTGCCTCCAGAGTCTTTTCCTATACATGAATGCTCATTGCCAGATTCAATATCAAGTGTAAGATCATAAGTGCCATCAGAATTGTAGATGTCTTTTGAGTGTAAATATTTCTGACCACTCGGAAGAGGCATTGCAGCAGTGAAATTGAGATTTGTAACTGCAATTGTATCTAAGACTTCAGTAGATATTGTATAAGCATAAGTAGAAGTATTACCACATCTAAATGTGAAAATATCAGAATTCCATGACATCATCTGTACGTCATTTCCTGATTCCATGCCTTCAGTACATCCCGATAATGTTCTAAGGTTGACTAAGGTTGTCTTACTGTCCAGTACGACATTGTATTCTACTAAATCTTGGTTGTTATTGTCCATGTAATAGAGTAGATCGGGGTCTTCAAAATGCCAGTATACTTCTTCTATATCACTCGGATTTATATTAAGATCCCTTATGTACTGATAAGAGAAACCGTCTAATAAAATATGGGTTCCTCCCGGACGCTTATACAGGATCATACGCGTCTCATCTGCATTCCAAGCTTGGATTGTACTGTACATGGTTCTGATGGTTTCGCCAGAACCTGCATCAGTTATCCTTATAATTGTTGTGCCAAAAGAGGGATCTACTACACTTTGAAGATATCCTGGTTTGGCTAATGGTTGCATGGCATGAGGCATGAGATCATTAGCGATTAAGCCTTGAGAAAGGTCCTGACCGTACAAGAAAATAGAGGAGCATGACACCAAAGTGAAAATAATAGTATTTTTCATATTTCAAATCTAAAACATTTTTAATGTTATTTTGGACAGTGGTTACCACTTATTGTTCTTGATAATAAGCTTGTATATTTCGTTTTAATTAATCTAATTGTAACTATGATCAATATATTCTGGCACAGAAGAGATATAAGAATTAATGATAATGCAGGGCTGTATCATGCGCTAAAAAGTGATAAACCAGTACAATCAATCTTTATTTTTGACACCGAAATATTATCTAAACTTGAAGATAAAAAAGATGCAAGAGTCTCTTTTATTCATGATGAGATCACTAAGTTACAAAAGCAATACGAATCTTATGGCGGCCAGCTGTGGGTCTATTACGGTAAGCCTATAGACGTATGGAAGAAGATATTGAAAGACAATAAAGTTTCTAACGTATATATAAATCGCGATTACGAATCCTATGCATTACAAAGAGATGATTCTATTTCTAAATTATTGGATTCTAAAGGAAGTGAATTAAGGAGCTATAAAGATCACGTTATATTTGAAAAAGATGAGATTCTTAAGAAAGACGGTGACCCTTATGTTGTGTTCACACCCTACAAAAGGAAATGGCTTGAGAAAATAGAAAGCAGGGTAGAGAAAGGACTTTCTTACTACTACAAGCCTTATCCTAATGAGCAATATATAGATAATATCCATAAGACTAAAGTAGAGTCTTCTATTACTTTAGAAGATATGGGTTTCGAAAAATCACATATCGAGATCCCTTCAACCAGCACATCACAAAAAGTGATTAAGCAGTATAGCGAACAAAGAAATTTTCCAGCTGTAGAAGGGACTTCGCGACTGGGCATACATTTTAGATTTGGTACTATAAGCATACGTCAGAAGGCGTACAAAGCCAGTAAGTTGTCGGATGTTTTTCTATCAGAATTAGTATGGAGGGATTTCTACAGTCAGATATTAGCACATTTCCCTCACGTAGAAAAGAATGCTTTCAGAGCTAAGTATGAAGCCATAGAATGGCGTAATAATGAGACTGAATTTAAAGCTTGGTGTGAGGGGAAGACGGGGTATCCTATAGTAGATGCGGGGATGCGGGAGCTTAATGCTACTGGATATATGCACAATCGAGTAAGGATGATCACAGCAAGTTTTCTTACTAAGCACTTGCTGATAGATTGGAGATGGGGAGAAGCTTACTTTGCAGAGAAATTATTAGACTTTGATTTATCGAGTAATAATGGTGGATGGCAGTGGGCTGCTGGTTGCGGCACCGACGCAGCTCCATACTTCCGTATTTTTAACCCGTACACTCAGCAAGTAAAATTTGATAAACAATGGTATTATATAAAGAAGTGGGTGCCAGAGTATGACACTGATGCGTATCCAGAAGCTATAGTAGATCACAAGGAAGCAAGGGAGAGATGTTTGAGAGTTTATAAGGAGGCTTTAAATTGAAAATATTTGTTAAAGTCTTAAGATTGCTGTTGTTGTCGTAAATCAGGAAATCATTAAACTTCAAGAAATTATAAACATGGAATTAATTCTATGGTTATTAGGATTTATGGTTGAAGATGAAGTTCATGGATTTTAAGTAATCTAAGATTAATTAGGGTGAGCTACTTTATGTAAGTAGTTCATCTATTTTTTCTAGGAGCCATGTTTTGTTAATAACTTTCTTTTCCTCCTTAATGAGCTTCGTTATTTTTTCAAGTTGTTCCTGTTTATCTCGTCCTACCCTGTGAATTTTTTTTACAAATTTTGTAAAGTTTAAATGCATTTTTCTGTAATCCTCTTGTATCGATTTTTCTCTTCTTAAATATGTGGAATATGTTTCAAGATGATTTTCTAAAGCATCAAACTCATTGAGTTCGTAATATATAGCGAGAAGTAAGCTTTTGGAATTTAAACTATACCATATATCATCATAGTTGACATGATTCAGGTAAGAGAGTGCATTGTCATAATCCCTTCGATAAAAAGAAACTCTTGCTAAATTAAAATTTAAAGCATTCTCTTTTCTTTCTTCGTCTAATAGTATTGAATTTTTCTTAATGAAATTTTCGACTTTATCAAATTCTGAAATTCTAAGCCCTGCAACAACATAATTCCTGAAAGTTGTCGGTGATAGTTTTCCTTTATTTAAAATAATATCCTCATTAATAGCCCAATCGTATAATTCTAAAGTTTCTTTAAGGAATTTTATATCACCTTTATTAACCCATCGAATGGAAAAACTAACCAATACGTCAAATATTTCACGTTGTTCATCTTTTGGAAAAGAGTAGATGTTTTTGAATGCTTTTGATTTAAGGTCAAAATATTCAGTGGTTAGTTCTGTCTCATCATAAAGCTTGAACATAGATTTATATATTTCGACAGCTGGATGTTTTTTAAAATCTAAACTATCTATGAAGCTTAAGGGAATGCCTAACTCTATATCATCGTTAGATTTGTACATCTTTTTCCATGTTTGAATATCTGTTGCAATTCTTAGTTTCTCTATTGCATAAAATGCATCTAAATTTTTAATTAACTCTGAGTAAGATCTGCTTTTACCTTTTTTTAAATCTACTTTTTTCTCATAGTTAGTTTTTAAATTCTGAATTGTTTTCTCAAAGAAATATCTTTGTAAATAATAGTTAGAAGATTTATCTATTTCTCGTTCAAACTCTTTTGAAGATTTAGACATATGTTTTTCTGCCAATATTTCTATCTTATCTCTTCTTATAGTTTCCAACAATAAGTTAGCCTGAAGAATTTTATTGCTCTCTAAATTTTCTATGATTAAGAATTTTTCAAATCTCTCTAAAAGGTCATTACATAATTTTCGAAATTTGAGATCTGTGTATTTAGTTTTTACCTCTATGCTTTTCCATAGGTTTTCTTTTGTCGGTAGTTTCTCATCTTTTTTTATGGAATTAACCAATATGACAGCTAATCCGTTGATTCTTGCGTTTACATTATGATATGGTGATTCAATAAATTTAATGAACCTATTCAATTCTGTAATTGTGAGCTGAGAAAGCACTCTGAATATACGGGTAGAGTTCATTTTATATATTAATTACTAAAAATATATAATTCATAGATAGTCAAAGGAATACAAATTAATGTTTCTTTTATAAGAATCATATTATTTCAATGTTTTATACGATATGATTTGAACTTAATTGGTTGATAATCAATAAGGTGTAAAACAAATAATTTATGAATTTTTTTATGACTACATTATACAAGAAAACCAAATATTTGGAATATATTTGCATTATCCAAAACACATCACAGGCTCAATGAAAAATTTTTTGATTTGCCTCTTTGTATTTATTAGTTTTTCGTTAAGTGCCCAACTTAACCCTAAACATATATTTGTTAATAGCGAAACTGATGTTTTTTCACAGGTTGAATTAAGTTCTTTTTCTCAATATCCTCAGATTACAGTTCTACCGGGCTCTGGCTCGGATTCATTGACTGTAGATTTTTCATCTGCAAATACCTACCTACTCAATTTTCTTCCTACCTCTGGATTTTCTGGAGATACTAAGATTGTTGTAGAATATTACGAACCAGGACCATTTCCTGGAATTCCCTTCCCTAATTACACGATTATCCACTTTAGATTCAAAGAATCTGTAGTAAATACAGCTCCTGATTACATATTAGCGACACAAGATTCTATAGGGATTAATGTATTGGCTAATGATGATAATTCGCATGGTGATCTTACATTAGATAGAATTGGATATGTAGAAGGTGGTACGGCATCTATTACTGACAGTACTATATCTTTTCAGTTTGATTCGGGTGCTAATAATGGTTTTATCAGATACTTTGCAAGCGATACACTCGATAATGTCGAAAGTAATATTGTATATCTTACTAAGGAAGATTCGGAAGTAATTAAAACACATAATATTTCTGTAGATAACAAGTCTCTAATTAGATTGACTTGTCCCTCTGATGATTTTGAGATTGAGACATCAGCGTCTAATGGTTCTGTATTTTTAGGGGAAGCTGATCACATATGGTATTATAGCTCTAATTCGAGTTTTGTAGGATTAGATACAATATCATTTTCTACAGTAGATGGCGGATCTCTTACTTACTCCGTAAACGTCCTTAATAAAGCTATTGATAATCAACTTGTTGTAGATGATCAATACTTCGTAGAGACTGATGGTACAATAAGTTTTAATGTATTTGATAATGATTATAGAGACGATAGGAATATTATAGATTACTCTTCAGATCTTAATTACTTAGCGGATGGGACATTTACATACAGCCCCCCTCAAGGGTTCAATGGTGATAAAGTTTTCTTCTATAAAGTATTTACAGGCTTAGCTATTCAGACGGCGCAGATTGTTATACATGTAGATGATTTTGCTCCTACAGCGGAAGTAGAGTATGAGTTTGACATACTTAAGGATCATGTTCTCAAGGTGACTCATGATAATAACCTTAACAGCTATTCTTACAGTTCTTCAGTTGAACCTACTTATGGTTCAGTTATTATATTAGATGCAACTGGATCTGAAGTATTGCCATGTGCAACTATTTCAGGCGAAAATACAATTATCTATACCCCTGATCCAGGGTTCAGTGGTATCGATGAATTTGATCTTGAATATTGTACTGATCAAGGGAATTGTGAAATAGTCAAAATTGATGTACAAGTATTAGACAGTAATTTCGATGATTGTCTCTGCCTCAATAGTTGTGTGTACAGTGGTGATACTAATGATGATGGTGTCGTTGATATGAAAGATATCTTAGACATGGCTATTAATTTAGGAGAAGGTGGTTATGATAGAAGTAATGACTTCTCATTGTTTTGGACAGGTCAGCAAAGTGATGACTGGGGTTATCAGCAAATGAATGATGGCATAGATCTGAAGTGTGGTGATGCAGATGGTGATGGATATATTGATTACACTGACTTTGCCGAAGTTTATAATAATTATGGACAACTCCATAAGCTAGTAAGTGAAGAACATGCAATAACAAGTGAAGTTCCTATCTACTTTATACCACCATCTAATCCTGTAGATTCTGGAGAATGGATCAGTTTAGATATAGCAATAGGAAATAATGCTTATCCAGCAATAGATTTTTATGGAAGTGCATTTACACTTAACATTAATCCAGATATTATAGATTCTTCAAGTGTAGTATTTACACTTTATGATGATAACTGGCTCTCTTATGAAAGTCCTTTAGAATCTATGTATTCTGTACCAAAAGATGGTCAAGTAGATATAGGAGTATCTCGTATTTCTAATGTTTCTACCGATGGTGTAGGGATAATAGGAAAATTAGAATTTATAGTTGAAGATGAAATTCAAGGCTTCAAAAGAAGTACATTATCTAATTCATCAATGGTAAGTATGAATAATATTATATCTACAAATGAATATGGTGAGTATCATTCTCATCCAATATTCTCTGAAGATATTAAGCTAAGTCAAGATGGAAGATATGATGAAGAAGACTTGGATGTATCTGTTTCAGTAAGCCCTAATCCCACTTCTGGCTTATTGACTATAGAATCTGAAAAGTACAGTATCGATATTATAGAATTGATAGATGCCTTAGGTAGGGTATTGCATGAATCTCAATACAGTAATACAAGGTCTCATTCTATTGACATTACTTCATTCAATCAAGGTACTTACTTCGTAAGAATTACAAGCAATGGAAAGACTACAGTTAAGAAAATACAGAAGATAGACTAAGCATATCTACTCAGTATACTTTCTACTTGATCCAAGTAAGATCTCCCAAACATATTAAGATGTACTAATAAGTAATAGAGCTGGAATATATCCATCCTATCTTCCCATCCTGTTATTAATGGTTGAGCTTCATTATATAGTTGCATAAGCATACCAGGGACTCCTCCGAACAAATGCAACATAGCAATATCCATTTCTCTATGACCATAGCTGACTGAAGGATCTATTAAGTATGCATTGTCGTAGTCAGATATCATGTAATTACCTGACCATAAGTCACCATGTATTAGCGTAGGTTTTTCTGACGGTATGATATTAGTGATACGTTGTAGGAAGTCTTCTATAGCTATACTATCTTGTAGATATCCATTGTCATATGCCAGTGTAAATTGTGGCATAAGCCGAGACTCAATATAAAAGTCAAAAAAGTTATCATACCAGTCGTTATGCTGATGGAGCGTGCCTATGAAGTTGTCCTGAGCAGCTCCATACTGCTTGTTAGTCGAGCTGTGAAGTGTAATTAATTGCTCGCATAGATTCTGTAATCCTGAGCTTGTCGAGCTTACAGTGTTTCCCGGAATCCATTCTAATAGGATGCCGCTTAGAGCCGCCATTCTGATATGAGTAACCAACTTGGGCGTTCTCACTCCATTGTCCGAAAGTGTCTTTAGGCCAGCGAGTTCACTAACAATGATCCCACTGTGTTGAGCACTTATATTGTATTTACAGAAGTAGTTATTGTTATCTGTCTTTATTTTTAAGGCAAGATTAATATCACCTCCACTTACAGTATTGTATGAGACTACTTCTTCATTGAGAGCAGCAGAAATTTCAGCTATAAGTTTTTCTAACAATTGACTTATACTTTTCTACAATTTATTACTTTCGATGATTGCGATAAGGTCTTCTTTGTAATTTTTCCCTATCGGAATGTCTTTAGTCTTGCCATTCTCTATGAGTTCTAAGGAGTTGCCTACAACAGCTTTTATCTTGGCAATATTTACAATATAAGACCTATGTACTCTCATGAATATATTAGAAGGTAACTTAGCTTCTAAGCTTTTCATAGTCTGTAACGCAATGACCCTACCTGCTTCTTTTTTAATAATGACATAATCTTTTAATCCCTCTATATATAAGATCTCATTAAAATGGATTTTCATCAATTTCTTATCAGCCTTAACAAAGAAAAAATCATCATCTGCAGCTACGGTAGATCTGTCAGTACCATCTTTCACTTTATTAACAGCTTTCATAAATCTGTCGAAAGCGACTGGCTTAAGAAGATAATCAACAGCGTCTAACTCGAATCCTTCAACAGCATACTCTGAGTAAGCTGTGGTGAATATAACCTTGGGCTTAGATCTTAGTGATTTCACTAATTCTATACCTGTCATTTGTGGCATTTGGATATCTAAGATTAATAGATCTACATGCTCTTTCTGAAGTATCTCATTAGCATCGATAGCATTATCACATCTCGCTACCAACTCCAGATCTGGAATTTTTTCTATGTATGATTCTATGATGTCAAGTGCAAGAGGTTCGTCGTCTACGATTAATGTTTTTATCATATTTAGTTTTTCTATGTTAGTTTTATATCTAAGCGAACTTTGAATGAATTCGATTTGTCGATGATATCTATGCTGTGTTTTTTAGGATATATTAATTTCAGTCTTCTTTTGACATTAGTCAATCCGATACCTCCTGATTTCTTAGTCTGATTTTTATCATTTAAGGTTGTTATTTTAGAATTTTCTATTTCCATCTTTACATCCACATCAGTAAGTTGCATTTCTACATTTACGAAGCCAGACTTGATTTGATTATTGACACCGTGCTTGAAGCTATTTTCTAAGAAAGGGATGAATACTAACGGAGCGATCATCTTCTCTTTAGCGTCCCCTTCTACATTGAAATTTATTTTGAAATTGTTGCCTTGTCTTAGCTTCTCTAATTCTATATAGTTTTTGAGATAGTTAATCTCTTTAACTAAAGGGACTTTGAGTTCGTTGCATTCATAAAGCATATAACGCATCATCTCCGATAACCGCAGTACTATCTCGGGTGCTAAGTCCGACTTCTTGAGAGTAAGTGCATACAAGTTATTTAATGTATTAAAGAAGAAGTGTGGATCTATCTGAGATTTTAAGAACTTTAGTTCTGATTGCAATCTCTTACTCTCCAGATCTTTACGTTCCTGTTGAAGTATCAACCAGTCTTTTGTTACTTTAAATAGCATAGATGCCAATCCAACAAAAAGACATATTATAAAGGCGGTGTTCTTAAACTCTAATGTTGTGCTTATTTCATTTAAGAAATTTCTATATATCAGTAAGTAAGCGGATGTTAATATGGGTGATAACAGAAATGCCATACCTATCAATGAAAGCATATATAGAAGTGGCTTCTTATTCTGCAAGAACTTCGGGATCAGATAGTAGATATTGATATAAGATATAAATATGAAGAAAGAGATATCTACTAAGTTGTCAACAAGCTTATAGAGGTCAGGAAGGTCCCTATGATCTATGATAAATAAGAACAGATAGGTCAATAACCAGAAACAAAGGTGCAAAAAACCAGGTGCTGTGGCCAGATCCCTTGATGCATTTTTTATATCTTCCCATTTCACTCATACAAATTACCATTTAGTCAATCATGCTTCAAGAGAGATAGACAAAATCATGATTTTTAACGATATATATGGGTGAATGAGAGTCTATTTGGCAGGTTTATTGAACCAATTATCTGAACAAGGGTTTATTACAGTTAGAACTACAATACTTTATATTACTACAATATATTAATGAGTTATACTAAAAAAGAGAGTTACGATAAGAAAGTAACTGAGACACTTAAGAAGCACTATTCCACTATTATAAAATCTTTAGGAGAGGACGTCAAAAGAGAGGGGCTGATAAAAACGCCTGAGAGGGCATCTAAGGCTATGCAATTCTTAACTCAAGGATACAATCAAGATCCTGTTAAGATTATGAGAAATGCCATATTTAATGAAGAATATGATAGCATGGTACTTGTCAAGGATATAGAGCTATACTCTTTATGTGAGCACCATATGTTACCGTTTTTCGGAAAAGTCCACATTGCCTATATCCCGAATGGTAAAATTGTAGGGTTAAGTAAAATTCCACGTATCGTAGATGTATTTGCAAGACGATTACAAGTACAAGAACGGTTAACAGAGCAGATATTAGAATGTATCGATAAATCTTTAAAGCCACAAGGTGTAGCTGTAGTCGTCGAGGCTTCTCATATGTGTATGGCAATGAGAGGTGTCGAAAAACAGAATTCTATGACAACAACATCAGGATTTAAAGGCGTTTTTGCAGAGTCTGAGACGCGTAACGAATTTCTTAGACTGATATCGTAGAGTTCTAATGCCGTTCTGCTACATTTGTAAAAAATGTAATCTATATGTCCGTTCTTCTTTTTCCTGGTCAGGGTTCCCAGTATGTTGGTATGGGTAAGGATCTGTATGAGTCAGATGATATTGCTAAGAAATGGTTTGATAAAGCTGATGAAGTGCTATCATACAATATTAGTGCTGTGATGTTCGAAGGGTCTGATGAAGACCTGAAGCAAACTAAGATCACCCAGCCAGCCGTCTTTCTTAATTCAATAATTAGGTACTACATCAATAAAGCCGATCTAAGTCCTTCAGCAGTTGCTGGTCATTCTTTAGGAGAATTGACAGCTTTAGTAGCTAATGGTGTACTGAGCTTTGAAGACGGACTGACATTAGTACAGAGGCGTGCACTGGCGATGCAAGATGCTTGTGATAGTACCCAAGGTACGATGGCAGCAATTCTTGGCTTAGAAGACGCAGTTGTAGAATCTATTTGTCATGAGATAGGAGATATCGTAGTCGCTGCTAATTATAATTGCCCAGGCCAACTTGTTATATCAGGTAGTGTAGATAAAGTGGAAGCTGCAGCCGTATTAGCTAAAGAGAAGGGTGCTAAGAGAGCTTTAGTTCTAAATGTAAATGGAGCTTTCCATTCTCCTCTTATGATGTCAGCACAGAATACACTTAAGGAAGCGATAGAGCAGACGACCTTTAGTACGCCTTCATGTCCTATTTATCAGAACGTTAACGCTAAATCGACAACAGATGTCGATGTTATCAAGTTAAACCTTATAGAACAATTGACTTCGCCAGTCCGATGGACTCAGACGATGGAAACTATGGTTGCTGATGGACATAAGAGCTATATAGAGTTTGGTGCTAAGGTATTAAGTGGCTTCTTTAGACGTGTAGATAGAACTTTAGAAATGAGTCAATTATAATAATCTTTATATGTCTAATAATAAGAGAGAAATTGCTGCTGGGAAAATACTAATTGCCCAACCGTTTATGATGGATACGAACTTTAAGAGAGCAGTAGTAGGCATATGCGAGTATTCTAAGGAAAAAGGCACTGTAGGATTTATACTTAATAAACCTATCAATATGGATATATCAGAGATCATAGGTGATGTTGTGACCGAAGAAAAATACGAAGTGTTCTATGGTGGACCTGTAGCGACAGATACCTTGCACTATATACACAACGTCGGTGATTTACTCGATGATAGTATTAAGGTCTCAGATGGAATATATTGGGGTGGAGATTTTAAGAAGTTAAAATTCTTGATAGAGTCAGGTCTTATTCTCAAAGATAATATAAGATTTTATATAGGCTACAGCGGATGGGAAGTAGGGCAATTAAGGCAGGAGCTAGCATCTGGTTCTTGGATAGTCTCTGAGTTATATGCTAATTATATATTTAAATCTAAGTCTAACGCTTTATGGCAGAAGGCGCTTGATCATAAAGGTGATGCATATTCTATAATTGCTCAGATTCCTAATTACATAAGTCATAATTAATCTGTGTACGCCCTTAGAGACATAAGTTTATACTTCGGTAGCCATCATTTGTTAGACAATATTTCTTTCATGCTTAATGATGGAGATAAGGCGGCCTTAATAGGTCGTAATGGTGCTGGTAAGACAACGCTTTTCAAAATTATTAAAGGCGATATTTCTCCAGATTCTGGAGAAGTCTTAATGCCAAAGAATTGTAACATCGGATATCTCTCGCAGCATTTTAATCTTGATGAAAGCAAAGGTATCATGGATACTTGCTTAGAGTGTTATGCAGAATACTTTGAAGTACAAAAGCTACTAGAAGAAAATAATCAGGCACTAACTAAAGAGAAAGACGAGCAAAAACTAAATGATATACTCAATAATATATCTGATCTAAACATAAAGCTATCTTCTCTGGATGTCAATAATCCTCATGCTGAATCAAGTCGTATTCTGAAGGGCTTAGGGTTTAGAGAAGAACAGTTTCCAGAGCCTATAAGTAGTCTCTCTGGTGGATGGAAGATGCGTGTACAGATGTCTAAGTTATTGTTATCGAAGCCAGATATATTACTACTGGATGAGCCCGACAATCATTTAGATATAGAAGCTCTTATCTGGTTTGAGAAGTATCTTAAATCTTATCCCAAAGCACTACTATTCATATCTCACGATGTGCAGTTTATGAGTAATATTGCTAACAATATCTATGAATTAGGAAATAAGAAAATATTTACGTTCAAAGGTAAGTACTATAAGTATCTCGAATCAAAAGAAATACGTCAAGAGAAAGAGCAGCAAGCTTTTGTTAATCAACAGAAAGAAATAAAGCAAAAAGAGAAGATCATCAATAAATTCATGGCGAAGGCTACTAAGACTAAAATGGCCCAGTCGATGAAAAAGCAGCTCGACAAAATAGAAAGAGTAGAAATAGAAAGTGATGACGTGACACAGATTAGTATTAACTTTCCTGTAACAGGATCATCTGGAAAGGTTGTTGTCAAAGTAGAGGATGCGTGTAAATCGTATGATGACCATCATGTACTCGAAGGAGTAAATCTTGAAGTACTCAAAGGACAGAAGGTGGCATTCGTAGGTCAGAATGGTCAAGGGAAATCAACACTTGTAAAAATGATAGCAGGATCTATTCCTTATAACTCAGGTAATGTAGAGCTTGGACATAATGTTATCGTTAACTATTTCTCACAAGATCAATCCGAGGTATTAGATAATAAGTTGACAGTACTGGAGACCATAGAGACTTTATGTGATCCTGATTATTATACGGCTTCTCGTAAGACTTTGGGGGCTTTCTCATTCTCTGGGGATGATGTACATAAGAAAGTATCAGTATTAAGTGGGGGAGAGAAATCAAGATTAGCTATGGCATGTCTCGTATCTCAGAAGTCTAATTTCTTAATATTAGATGAGCCTACTAATCACCTTGATATACATTCTAAAGCTATGCTCAAGCAAGCGATAATTGAATATATAGGTACTTTGATTATTGTTTCTCACGATAGAGATATACTTAAAGGCAGTATTGATGTCACTTACGAATTCCGAGATAAAAATGTTACCAAGCATCTTGGTGACTTAGAGTATGTTCTGAATAAAAGAGAGTCTCAAGACATCAGAGAATTTGAGGTATCTCAAGAAGACGAATCTAAACCTAAGGATAAAACCAAGAAAGTATTAGGCTACAAAGAACAAAAACAAATCAATAGAAATATCAGTAAAGCAGAAAAAACTATTGCAAGATTAGAGAAAGAGATGTCTGATATTAATGATAAATTAATGGATGTCACTTTTTACAACTCACCTGAGGGTACGGAAGCACTCAAGTCTATTAAAACCAAAGAAGAAGAGCTTGAAAAAGCCAACGAAGATTGGGATAAGTGGGTCACAAAATTAGATGAGTAATTAAATGCGTCTAAATTTTATAATTATTCCGTTATCTCAATTAACAAGAAAATTTAACTTTAATCAGTATGTATTTATCAGAGATTGAGAAATAGATTTTTTAATTAAATTATTTTTTTCCTTTGATCTTAAATATTATCTATATAGATTTGTCGCTTAACAATATGAAATATACAAACACACATCATCATCATATTTACTTGAGCCTTCAGGCGGAGTGATTATGGTATGTAGTAATTAATAAAGATATATCAAATTAAAACACTGTCTGAGTAAATTAGACGGTGTTTTTTTATACATCATAGTTTGCTCAGCACAAAAAAAACTAATATGAGTAAACTTCGAATTGCCATTCAAAAAAGCGGAAGACTTAACAAAGAGTCACTTCAATTACTTAAGGATGCTGGAATATCTATAAATAACGGGAAGGATCAACTTCGTGTGATTGTCGACAATTTTCCGATAGAAATTTTGTACCTACGAAATTCTGATATTCCACAATATATAGAAGATGGCACTGTCGACATTGCTATCGTAGGCGAAAACCTCATCATAGAGAAACAAAAAAAACTAGATATAGTCCTTGCCTTAGGTTTCTCTAAATGTAGAGTTTCCCTTGCCGTACCTAAGGAAGTAACTGACGATACTCTCCAGTATTTTCAAGGTAAAAGAATAGCGACTTCTTATCCTGTAACTCTGAAGGCATATTTAGATAAGAACAACATAACAGCTGATATACACACGATATCAGGTTCAGTAGAGATTGCACCTAATATTGGCTTATCAGATGGGATTTGTGATATTGTCAGTTCTGGCAGTACATTGTTTAAGAACGGATTAAGAGAGACACAAGTCATTCTGAGATCAGAAGCCGTATTAGCCAAATCACTCAAGCTGACTGAGGAGCAAGAAGAGATTCTCGATAAGCTGGTATTTCGGATCAATGCCGTATTGCGTGCAAAAGATAGTAAGTATATATTATTAAATGTACCGAATAATAAAATTGAGAATGTATCTGAAATTCTTCCAGTTCTTAAGAGTCCTACGATACTTCCTTTAGCAAAAGAAGGGTGGAGTTCATTGCATTCAGTGATTAACGAAGATCAATTCTGGGAAGTTATAGATCAGTTAAGAGCCGCTGGAGCAGAAGATATTCTTATTGTTCCAATTGATAAAATGGTAGCATAATGAAGATCTATAATAATCCGCCTCCATCAGAATGGGCATCATTGACTAAACGTCCCCTCACTAATCATGACGACTTAGTGGACTCTGTAAATACTATAATCAAAGATGTCAAATTAAACGGAGATGATGCCTTGATCAAATATGCCAAAAAGTATGATGATGCTGAATTAGATAGTTTAGCTGTAAGCACAAATGTTATTGAAGCTGCTGCTGATAAAGTAAGCAGAGAATTAAAACAAGCTATCCAATTGGCCTACAATAATATCACAAAGTTTCATTCTACTCAGTTAGTCGATGAAGAGATAATAGAGACGATGCCTGGCGTTAAATGTTGGAGAAAGTCAGTGGCGATTCAAAAGGTCGGATTATATATACCGGGTGGCAGTGCTCCGTTGTTTTCTACAGTTTTGATGTTGGGTATACCAGCGCTGATAGCGGGCTGTTCTGAGATAGTCCTCTGTACACCACCTAATAAGAAAGGGCTTATAGATTCATCAATATTGTACGCAGCTAACTTAGTGGGTATAAAAAAAATATATAAAGTAGGAGGTGCTCAAGCAATAGCCGCCATGACTTTCGGGACAACAACTATACCTGCCGTCTATAAGATATTCGGTCCCGGAAATCAGTATGTTACTAAAGCCAAAGAGATACTACAATTGCAGGGTGTGGCAATTGATATGCCCGCTGGTCCCAGTGAATTATTGGTCGTAGCGGACACCTCATGCAATCCAAAATTTGTTGCTGCCGATTTACTTTCTCAAGCAGAACATGGCGTAGATAGTCAGGTCATATTACTGAGTGATAGTGCAGAAGTTATTAATAGTTGTTTGTCAGAAATCGATATACAGATTCAATACTTGCCACGCCAGTCAATTGCACTTGAGGCACTAAGACAAAGTAAGTCTATAGTTTTTGATACTATTAATGATGCTTTTAATTTCAGTAATATCTATGCACCTGAGCATCTAATTATAGCCTCTGCTAATGCATCTATCTATGTAGATAAAATCATCAATGCAGGATCTGTATTCTTAGGTAATTATAGTTGTGAATCAGCTGGAGATTATGCAAGCGGAACTAATCATACGTTACCCACTAATGGTAATGCAAAATCCTATAGCGGCGTGTCTGTAGATAGTTTTGTAAAGAAAATAACTTTTCAAGAAATTACAGATAAGGGAATTATGAATATCGGTAGGGCTATTGAAGTAATGGCAGAAGCAGAAGGACTCATGGGACATAAGAACGCTGTAACTATAAGATTAAACGAAAAATAATATGACTAAGCGATTAATTGATTTGGAATCTTTGGTACGTGATAATATCTATAATTTAAAACCTTACTCAAGTGCACGAGATGATTATAATGGTAGTGAAGGTATTTTTTTAGATGCAAATGAAAATCCATTTGGCACGCTTAATAGATATCCTGATCCTTATCAAAATATATTAAAGCAAAAGTTAGCAATAATAAAGAACGTAGATAGTCGTCAGATTTTTATAGGTAATGGAAGCGATGAAGTTATAGATTTAGCATTGAGGATATTTTGTAATCCTGGCGTAGATAAAGGATTATGTTTTACGCCGTCGTATGGTATGTACGCAGTATCCTCTGATATAAATAATATTGAATTAATAAAGCTGCCTTTAACTAATGACTTTCAGATAGATCGTAATTCAGTTACTCCCTATCTATCAGATTGCAACCTGAAAGTTATCTTCATATGCTCGCCAAATAATCCTACAGGTAACTTGATTAATAAAAGTGATATAGAATATCTTCTTGATAACTTTAGTGGTATCGTTATCGTCGATGAAGCCTATGTTGATTTCGCAGACTCAGACTCACTCATTAATTTATTAGATACTTACAATAATCTTATTGTTAGTCAAACATTCAGTAAAGCATGGGGTATTGCAGCAGCAAGGGTAGGAGTAGCTTATTCTAATGAATTAATAATTTCATTATTTAATAAAGTAAAACCACCCTACAACGTCAGTCGATTAAATCAAGAGGCTGCAATCAGCGCTTTGGAAAGTTACGACTCTTTCAGAGAAAACATTTCTACAATCTTAGCAGAGAAAACAAAAATGAAAATGGAGTTGCAAGGCTGTAAAGTTGTTAATAAAGTTTATCCATCTGATGCTAACTTCTTTCTTATAGAAGTTAATGATGCGGACAATGTATATAAGCAGCTAAAAGACCAAGGCATTATAATTCGCAATAGAAATAAAGAAGTAGAGAATTGTGTAAGAGTGACCATAGGAAGTCAATCAGAGAATGAGATATTAATTAAGAGTCTTAAAAATTTATAATGAAGAAAGTATTATTTATAGATAGGGACGGCACCTTAGTTATTGAGCCCCCAGTAGATTATCAATTAGATAGCCTCAATAAATTGGAATTCTATCCTGGTGTTTTCAGTAACTTGTCAAAAATTGTAAATGAACTCGACTATACTTTAGTGATGGTTACTAATCAGGATGGACTGGGAACCGACTCATTTCCTGAAGATACTTTTTGGCCTGCTCATAACAAGATTATTCAGGCTTTTAAGAATGAAGGAGTAGAGTTCAGTGAAGTACTTATAGATCGTAGCTTTCCGGAAGATAATGCACCGACTCGAAAGCCTCGGACTGGACTTCTTCAAAAATATATCTATGGCGATTATGACATGACTAATTCTTATGTGATAGGAGATAGAGCATCAGATATAGAATTAGCTACTAATCTAAAAGCTCAGGGAATATATATTGGTACAGAAAACGAAGCAGCGGTCTTATCTACCACAAGTTGGAATGAGATCTATACGTATCTGAAAGCTTTACCAAGAATAGCTACTATTGAAAGAAAGACTAAAGAAACTCAAATTAAAGTAATTCTAAATCTTGATGGTACTGGTGTCGCATCGGTGAATACTGGTCTCAATTTTTTAGATCATATGTTGGATCAGATAGCTCGTCATGGTAATGTGGATCTTGAAGTTGTCGTAGTTGGAGATTTGCATGTAGATGAACATCATACGATTGAGGATGTAGCGATCTGCTTAGGAGATGCATTTAAGCAAGCACTTGGAATTAAAAAGGGGATAGAACGGTATGGATTTTTATTACCTATGGATGATTGCTTAGCACAGGTCGCCATAGATTTTGGTGGTAGGCCATGGATAGAATGGGATGTTGTTTTCTCAAGAGAGATGATAGGTGATGTGCCTACAGAAATGTTCTTCCACTTCTTTAAATCATTTAGTGATTCCGCAAAGTGTAATATAAATATTAAATCAGAAGGTACTAATGAACATCACAAAATAGAATCTATTTTTAAAGCCTTTGCAAAGTCAATAAGAATGGCTATTAATAAAACGGATAATTATTCTATACCAAGTACGAAAGGTATCATATGATAGCCATTATCGATTACAAAGCAGGTAACATTCACTCAGTTCAGAATGCCATCTCAAGATTAGGATATCAGAGTGTCGTTACTGATGATATATCTGTCATCCACACTGCAGATAAAGTGATATTACCAGGAGTAGGAGAGGCTCAGTCTGCAATGGATAATCTAAGAGCTAAGGGATTGGATAAGACAATTATTGGTCTGCGTAAACCATTTTTGGGTATTTGTTTAGGTCTACAATTATTATGTCAATTTAGCGAAGAAGGAGATACTGATTGCTTAGGTATATTTGATAGTAAAGTCAGATTGTTTCCATCTACTGAGATCGTACCTCACATGGGATGGAATAATTTTGAAAGTATAGAAGGTGTATTGTTTGATAATGTTAAGCCACAGGATAATGTTTATTATGTGCATAGTTACTACGCAGAGACTTGCTCTGATACAGTTGCCATATGTAATTATATAGAGTTATTTAGTGCAGCGTTGCAGAAAGGTAATTTCTATGCTACTCAATTTCATCCAGAAAAATCTTCATCTATTGGTGAACAGATATTAAAAAACTTTTTAGAATTATGAGAATTATTCCCGCCATAGATATTATAGATGGAAAGTGTGTAAGACTGACCAAGGGTGATTACAGCACTAAGAAAGTTTACAATGAAAACCCTCTTTCTGTTGCCAAGCACTTTGAAGATAACGGTATTCAGTATTTACACGTCGTTGATTTAGATGGAGCAAAATCAAATCAAATAATTAATTACAAAATTTTAGAAGAAATATGTAATAACACTAATCTCATAGTTGATTTTGGCGGAGGTATTAAGTCAGATAAAGATATAACTATTGCATTCGATAGTGGAGCTAATCAGATAACAGCAGGTAGTATTGCAGTGTATAATCCTGAGCTCTTTATTTCATGGATTAGTAAGTATGGTAGCGATAAGGTCATATTAGGAGCTGACTGCAGAGATGGTAATATAGCTACCTCAGGTTGGGTAGAGACGACAGATAAGGGTGTCATTAAGTTCATAAAAAACTATGAAGACAAAGGCGTCAAATACGTTATATGCACCGATATTGCAAAGGATGGTATGCTCCAAGGAACCTCAGAAGAACTCTATAAAACTATACTTAAACAATCTAATGTAAAACTGATTGCAAGTGGGGGAGTCTCGTCAATGGATGATATTCATAGATTGAAGCAAATAGGTTGTGATGGTGTAATTATAGGTAAAGCCATTTATGAAAATAAAATAGCATTAAGTGAGTTAGTAGAATTATAGAATTGGACTACTCTCGTTCTGTTTAGATGCAAATTTATATTTATAAGCAATTTAAAAAATACAATGTTAAAGAAAAGGATTATTCCGTGTTTAGATATCAAAGATGGTAGGACTGTAAAAGGAATTAATTTTGATAATATCACTGATGCAGGTAATCCTATCGAATTAGCAAATTCTTATGTAGAACAAGGTGCTGACGAATTGGTGTTTCTGGATATTACAGCAACAATAGAAAACAGAGCCACTTTAATAGAACTCGTCAAAGAGATTTCTAAAAAAATAAATATTCCATTTACAGTCGGAGGAGGTATACGATCTGTCGGAGATGTATATGCCTTACTAAATGCCGGTGCTGATAAAGTAAGTATTAATTCGGCTGCTGTACATAGACCATCACTCATTACTGATATTGCAGATGAGTTTGGGAGTCAGTGTGTGGTTGTTGCTATAGATACTAAGTATATGAATAATCAGTGGATGGTTTACGTCAGTGGTGGAAGAAGAGCAACAGGTCTTGAGACTGTATTATGGGCTAAGAAAATAGAAGAGTTAGGTGGGGGAGAAATACTACTGACCTCGATGGATAGTGATGGTATGAAGAATGGTTTTTCTCTGGATATAACACGCCAAATTGCGTCAGAGATTAACTTACCAGTCATAGCATCAGGTGGTGCAGGAAGTATGCAACACTTTAAGGACCTATATACATCTACCGAAGCGACTGGGGCATTAGCCGCAAGTATATTTCATTATGATGAGGTAAAAATTCCCGATCTAAAACAATATTTACACAATAATAAAATACCAGTACGATGGAAATAGATTATATAAAAGGAGATGGTTTAGTACCAGTTATAATTCAGCACTCTTTGACTCATCAAGTCTTAATGTTGGGTTATATGAATGAAGCAGCAATGACAAAAACCCAAACTGAAGGAAGGGTAACTTTCTATAGCAGAAGTAAAAAAAGATTGTGGACTAAAGGGGAAGAATCTGGAAATTATCTTTTGGTCGATGATATTCTCATAGACTGTGATCAAGATACTATACTAATTAAAGTCAAGCCTGTAGGACCTACATGTCATACCGGAAGTTACACATGCTTCAAAGAAGAGACTAATAAGGGCTTCATTTATAAATTAGAAAATACAATAAATGATAGAATCGATAATAATGATCAGCAATCGTATACCAACAAGCTTTTTAAAATGGGCATCAATAAAGTAGCCCAAAAAGTAGGAGAAGAAGCTGTAGAATTGATTATAGAAGCTAAAGATAATAACGACGAATTATTTAAAAATGAAGCTGCTGACTTGATGTACCATTACCTCGTTTTGCTCAAAGCTAAGAACATCACTTTAGATGAGATAGAGCAGGTTCTATCAGATAGAGTCCAATAGGCCAATTAAATTTAAACTGTCTCAATATGGGTAGAAACTTATCCGATGATTTGGTAAGGTTTTCTTTCAGCATTGAATAATTTGATTTCTATTCTGCAGACGCAACGGTGGCTTTGCCATTCAATATCATCTGTATTATAGCTGAGAATATAAATACAGCTAACACTCCTATAAGATTAAGCCATAAGAAGGGTACATAATCCATATAGAAAATAAAGACAACTAACATCTCTGCTAATATGGCTCCTATAAATACAGCATTTCCTTTTATCCATTTGATATAAAATGCGACAAGAAAAATTCCTAAGATCGTACCATAGAATACTGAGCCAATGATATTGACAAACTGTATGAGATTTTCAAATAGTCTACCATAGGATGCAAACAATATAGCCACAACTCCCCAAAACAAAGTCCATAGTTTAGAAGCTTTCAGATAGTGTTCTTCGGAGCCATCTTGTTTGATTAATCTTTTGTAGATGTCTACTGTAGTCGTAGAGGCCAGTGCATTAAGTTCTGATGATGTAGATGACATCGCTGCAAAAAATATTACTGCAAGCAGAAGACCTATTAATCCATTAGGAAGATAAGAAAGGATAAAACTAATGAAGACATAATCTTTGTCATTGGTTTCTAAGTCTTTGTTAGTATCTGTTATGAGTGCTTTGACTTCTGATCGTATGCTTGAGTCCCTTTTTGATATAGATAATACTTGTCGGCTGATGGTTGCGACTGCAGTTTCATCGTTGGCTCTACGAGCATTGACAAGAGCTTCATTGGTTTTAGCTCGTTCTGATAAGTGTTCTGTGTATGTATCTTCTAAAGCTAATAAAGCATCCGCATTTTCACTTTCTCTGACTTCTTCTATTACTGTATTATTAAAGAACATAGGAGCATCATTACTTTGATAATATAAGAAAACCATGATTCCTAAGAACAAAATGAAAAACTGTAATGGTAACTTAAGTATCCCATTCATAATCAATCCGAGTCTACTTTCTTTTATACTCTTACCTGAGATATATCTCTGTACTTGTGACTGATCTGTCCCAAAGTAAGAAAGGAATAGAAACAATGCTGCCATCGATGACCAGATATTATATCTGTCATTTAGATCAAAATTAAAGTCTAAGACATCCAACTTCGCATTGGCTTTAGCTATAAGAAGATTTTCTGAGAAGGTATATGTTTCGGTTAGTGTATTAATTAATAAAAAGAATATCAGAAATAGACTTAGTAGAATAACAACCATCTGATGCTTGTGTGTCACATGCACTGCTTTAGTTCCTCCACTCACTGTGTATGCTATAGCAATAAGACCTGTACATACTGTAGTGATCTGCAGATTCCAACCCATCACAGAAGACACAATTATAGATGGTGCATAGATCGTTATACCTGTCGCTAAACCCCTCTGAACAAGAAATAGAAATGAAGTCAACGATCTTGTCTTAAGGTCAAATCTATTTTCTAAAAATTCATAAGCTGTATAGACTTTCATCTTATAGAACAGTGGTATGAAAGTCACACATATAATGATCATGGCCACAGGAAGCATAAGATAAAACTGAGCGAACTCCATACCATCATTAAATGCCTGCCCAGGTGTAGATAAGAATGTAATGGCGGAGGCTTGGGTAGCCATCACAGAAAGGCCGACTGTCCACCACTTAGCCTCATTGCCACCTAAAAGAAAGCCTTCTATATCTTTGCTACCTCTTGTCTTCCATATCCCGTAACCTACAATTATTGTAACGGTAAGTGAGAGTACGAGCCAGTCAATTAATTCCATAGTTGTTATATGCTATTAAAGTATAAGTAGATGGCTGTGATCGTAATGATATTGCATGTAATAACTATGGCATACCATACATTCCAAGATTTGAATATTGGAGATGTATCTTCAAAAGTAGACTCATGTTGATCTTCCATAATTATGGTCTATCGCTGTCTGATAATGCCAGCATATTAGCAAATATTCTATAAGCGCCAGGAACACCTGCTGGTAATTCTCTAAACCAAGATAGCGATGTATATACAAAATATCCTTCTCCATGTTCTGCGACAAGCATACTCCCATTCAGCGGTTCTTCTCCTTTATCATTAGCTGAAAAGATCGCTGTGTATTCTGGTGCCCATTCTTCTGCAAAGTATAATCCTCTCTCTTGTACCCATCCTTCAAAGTCCTCGCTCGTTATTTTGTTAGGGTAATTAAGAACTCTATGATCAGGTGCTAAGATTCTCATTTCAGCATTCTCATCTGTTACTCTTCCTCTGAATAGTTTGATTGGGTAGGGTGCAAGGTCGTCGAAGTTCAATCTTCGAGATGTATTATATTGAGTGATGACTGTACCTCCTCGCTCAGCATAATCAAATAGATGTTGATTGTATATTTTTAATTCTTTTAATGTATTGTATGCTCGGATTCCAATCACAATAGCATTGTATTTATCTAAGTCAAGATTAGGTAAATTCGTTGCTTCTAACAAGCTTACATTGTAGCCCACGTTTCTCAGATTTTCAGGTATCTTATCCCCTGCTCCCATTACATATGCTATGTTCTTGCCGCCTTTTTTGATAGGAACTTTTACAATAACAGATTGTGCAGGTTTTAAGACCGTCTGCAATGGAATATGATCGTAATCAATATTTATTAAAGTTTTATTACAATTAAGACCATCGATATTGCATGATGCTTTAATTACAGCTTTAGAAGTTACACTAGGTGGCGTGAGTACAAATGAATAATTCTTTTCTTGTAATTTAAGTGGAATATCAATTTGTACTGAACTAGGTTCCACTTTCCATCCTTCGGGTACATCTAATTTAAGTTGACCTTTGACATTCGATTTTCCTGCTCTAACTTTTACAGTAAATTCTTGCGGATTATCATTTGCAAATAGGTACATGCCTTTAGAGAATGTCATAGTCGCGGGAGGAATGACAGCTAATGGTTGTCTGATCTCTCCTTCAGCAGGGTTTACATATTTGTAGATAACATCTCTTTGTATGGTCATCTCCCTGCCTTCTATATTCAAGACGAAATCTGCACTTACCGCAGCGGGACTCTGTGGGAGATTTCTCATTTCAGGTTTATCTACTTTGTATACGCCTAATGCACCTTTATCGTTGAGCCAATAAGGATTAGAAAAAGGGATTGTATTATCGATGTAGATATTCTCATACCATTTGATTTCTGTATTAGCTTCTAACTGTTCTGTTTTCCCTATGCTTTCTCCTTTTAAATTTATGTCTTTTACATTACAGCTGATCTGACTTCTATTCGTTATTTCCAGTTTTATCTCTAAGCTGTCACCATAGCTTGTCGTCTGTGTATCTGTAGATGCTTCTGCATGTACACCCATACAGGAAAGAATGATTTCCTTAAGATGTTTAGATTTTATATTTTTCCAATGTTCATCATCTACTTTTCCTAAGTCATCGTATATCGCTAATAGCTGAGGTACGATTGCTGATGGATTTTTAAAATTAAAGTCATTGAGAACTTTGTCCATCTTTGTCTGAATAGGGGCTCCTCCATTTACTCTTGTCCATGTTGTATTGACACCGTCAAACATGTTTTCTTTATCCGTAGGAATATCTCCGTTTATTATCTCTAAGAACTCTTGATAAGAGCCTCTTCCACCTCCTGATCCAAATCCCTGTGACCTGTGCTTACTTCTCGCTTGTGCAGCAATCTCGCCATTAGATATACCAAGAGAAGGGTAGTAAGGACCTGCATCTACACTGATAAGGTTAGTCTTGTCTGCTTTCTCAAAATTCTCTCTACTTCCGTAGAACCACCATGAAGTATTCATGAATTGTCTATGCGGTTGCCATGTTCCTAATTCCGCCACTTGATCTGGATATACAGTGGGATCATTAGCTAAGTCGAATGCTTCTACTGACAGCATTGCAGAACTCGTATGATGGCCATGTGTTTTTCCAGGAGTTCTATGATCGAATCTATTGACAATAATATCTGGCTTAAAACTTCTTATAGCATACAACACATCTTCTAATACTTTCTCCTTGTCCCATATCACTAATGTCTCGTCTGGATGCTTAGAAAATCCGAAATCATTAGCTCTTGTAAAAAATTGTTGTCCACCATCTGTTGCTCTTGCCATCTGTAATTCTTGACTTCTAATAACACCGAGCAATTCTTGGATTTCTGTACCTATAAGATTCTGTCCACCATCACCTCTTGTCAGTGAGAGATAAGCTGTTCTTGCATGTATGCCATTAGATAAGTAAGATATCAATCTTGTATTCTCATCATCTGGATGTGCAGCGACATATAGCGCAGATCCTACAAAATTGAATTTTTCTAACTCTTCATAGATTTGGGCACTGCTTTGTTGCAGGTTCTGTGCAGTTGATAGAAAACTATTTCCAAATAGGAATAATGCAAAAAGGATATTTTTCATAAAGGTTAAATCTTAGGCGATATCTTAAATATTGTCTATAATTTTCATAGTAGACAAACTTGATGGAATTTCTAATTCATATAGAACTAAGCTCCTTCTACATCAGGCATTTGACAGGCTTCTTCAGCTTTAGCGCCACAGAGATTACAATCGCCGACTTCGTTTTTGATCATAGGATTATTCGTAGCACAAGTGCCACGAAATTCCTTTCCTGTAAATATCTGTCTGATGTTAATCAAAGCAAATGATACAAGGAATAAGGAAAATATTATTAAGAATGTAGAAAGTAATGTGTTCATTGTATTATTGTGATTTGAAATATTAACGCTAAGATACCTTAAATCGTTTAAGATGGAAAATACTGCTAAAGCATTTACACGACTAGTTGATATAATGGATGAGTTAAGAGAAAAGTGCCCATGGGATAAGAAACAGACCATCCAGACACTCCGTAAGCTTACTATAGAGGAGATGTATGAGTTAGTAGATGCCATATCTAATGACGATTATGAAGGGATTAAGGAGGAGATAGGAGATATATTTCTACATCTTGTGTTCTATGCCAAGATCGGAAAGGAAAAAGGGGCTTTTACATTAGAAGAATCTCTGAATGCTATTTGCGATAAGCTAATCAATAGACACCCTCATATATACGGTAATACTGAAGTAAATTCTGATGACGATGTTAAGAAGAACTGGGAACAAATTAAGTTAGCTGAGGGTAAGAAATCAGTTTTATCTGGTGTACCGCTTGCCCTTCCCGCTATGATTAAAGCCTATCGCCTCCAGGAGAAGACTGCGACTGTCGGATTCGAATGGGAGGACAAGTCTCAGGTGTGGGACAAAGTTATCGAAGAACAAGAAGAGTTACTGGAAGCAGTCGCTTCTAAGGATCAAGATCATATGGAGGAAGAGTTGGGAGATTATATATTCTCTATCATTAACTACTCACGATTTATCAATGTAGACCCTGAAGCTGCACTGGAACGTGTCAACAAGAAGTTCAAAAGGAGATTTGAGTATATAGAAGATAATGCTGGCAAAGCCTTGGCGGATATGACATTGGGCGAGATGGATGCATTGTGGAATGAGAGTAAGGATAGGGTATAGTAAATGTAGAAATCTGAGCTTGTTCTCCTCTTAATCACCCTCAAAGGTAGAAAGCTGCATCGTATTTATTGTTAGAAGCTAATCAGGATAGAGTTGTACATACTTCGAGATTGCTTATTGTAGATTAGTGTGTTAGTAAATGTCAAACTACTTTAGAACATTTCTGTAAACTGCGCCTATTTTTGCTTCTATATGGCTCCTTTCGTTGTTCTTCTTTTTTCATTTTTGCTCTCATACCTTTGTCGATAGGCTCTGGGCGACCCAATGGACTGCCGGTATGTTTGATATAGTTCTGTTTCATGAACTTATGGTTTACGCGTGTCAGATATATTTTATCTACAAGTGCATATTCAGGATAATAGCCAAACCTCTCTTTGTAGCTGTTTAATACTTCCACAAGGCATGAACCTTGATTAAAGCCGTCAAAGGAGCTCTGTTCTACTATTGCCATCTTTTCTGTAAGAGATAAATTTTTTTGGCTCCAGATTCTACTGGACTACCTGCTTTAAACAAGAAGAAGAGTTCTTAATAGAGCAATTTGGGGACGACCTTGTAGAATATATGTCCAGAGTTAGAAGATGGATATAAGGACATTAT
>Ga0209187_1000751_pt1 | contig 48593 bp, 44 predicted proteins | sample BantaG_FD_187430 | JGI IMG/M metagenome (GOLD analysis project Ga0209187, IMG submission 187430) | Marine algal microbial communities from Bantry Bay, Ireland - BantryBay_4 metaG (SPAdes) (version 2) | ecosystem: Host-associated > Algae > Red algae > Unclassified | place: Bantry Bay, Ireland...
CTTTCACTGGTTGCTGCGGGCTATGCGATATAGTGCGTTTGGACGGCTTGAGCCGTATGCGAGGAAACCCGCACGTACGGTTCTTAGGGGAGAGATCGGCCGCAAGGCCGGTCTCTTACCCGACAATAAATCGACATGTGATATTTTTCGTTAGCACAGGAATTATTGAAAATAACGAACGAAAACGGCAGATATAGTTCAGTATGCTTTAAGTCCGACGGTGCCCGAATTTCTTGTCAGGCATAAGTAGCTCTCCATGATTGATTTATCTTATTTGCAAGTTTAGTTACATGCTCCTCATCTCGGTTATACATAATGACAGTCGAAATAAAAGATGCATTAAAAAGAAAAGAAGAAGCCTCAATGCTATTGAATGTATTGATGGCGAGTCTCAATGACTTATTTTCACTCGTATAAAAACCACTGAAATCTGAGTAGATTTAACATACCACCCGTTCTACGCCGTTGACAAAAAGAGCTGTCCCCCGCCCTCTTTCCGCGAGTTACCATAGCACTCAACAAGTGAACGGATTGATCAATCGTCAAGCTTTTGCTGGTATCCTTTTTTGATGACAATCGACTAAGCCATCACAGGATGGGCATGGCTCAATACAGTTGTTAAAAACGATATGCCTTCGCCTTAGGGCGAACAATGCGGAGATCGATAATGGCGATTACAGAGAAAGAGTGGAAGGCGTTTACCGCGATCAAAGACAAAGCGCTGGAGAGATACTGCCAGTCGATATTGGATGAGACCACACGACTATGCACTCAAACCGATAAAACACCTCACGAGCGCTACCTCGAACTGTGGCAGCTTATCAAAGAGCGCAATAAGACGATGGGCAAAACATTTGATGGGCATAGCCGATCAGGGGCAATGCTCCAGCTTATGTTAATGCGTTCAATGGATCTGGTTGATGAGGATGAGCTGCAGGCATTTGACCCAGATTCACTGTGGGACACTGATTTTTAGCCAAGATAAGTTCGAAAAAAGAACACTTTGGTACTAAGATGGTTACCTTAGAAGACAGAAAGCGGACATAGCTAAATGTCAGCTTTGGGGCGGGCTATGGCCCAATCCGGTCGTTGTAGGTTGCTCGGTTGGTAAACGATGTATCGAACTTTAGTCAATTAAATAGGAAACTGAGGTGAGTGAATTCGGATCGATATATTCAATTGAAGAAGCTGTATCACATCCACTAAGCAGTGTTAGCTCGAAAGGCGACTGGTATGAAGTTATGGGAGAGTTTGAACTGGAAGCCATTCCTAAACTTGACGCGGAACAATCATTATCAGCATGGGAGCGCACGTTTACTCGATTAGGAGATCCACTGGCTAAATTCTACACAGGTGATTTATCCACTGTGGAAGACGGCTATGGAGATCCAAGAGTGGTGTTCTTAAGTTCCGCTTCGGTTATAACTATCTATCAGGAGCTCGTGACTAAAGGAAAAGCATACTTCGAAGAATTACTTGCCGAGAATGAATCTGCCAACCATATTTGGCTTTACGAGCCGATGGTTGTTTTTTTTGAAGAAACAATAAAATTAAATCATGGATCCTTGGTTTTGAGTGGGCATTGACGTGCAAAAAGATCGTGATCGGTTTACTTGTTATTGGCCGCTTCGGGAACTTTGCCGCCTAAGCGGACACTGCCAGGAATGTCCGCTTTAGAGTGAACAGAATGGTACTAAAGTGTTCACTGTGAGAACGGAAAATAGACGTTCAAAGCAGTGAAAATTGTATTCTGCTAGCAGCCCACTATCCGGCATTGACTATTGCGGTACTCGATTCATTAGTATTGATATCAGAGGCATGTACAGGTTACAGAAGCGGATATTTTACTGGAATTTTAACTAAATGAAATTGATCGCCAAGTTATCGATTTTACCGCTGCTTGCGTTAGTGTCGTACGTCGTTCTACTTGCGTATCCCATGCCGCTTTTTGCATATCATCGTAATTACGAACAGTTTGACGTTTATTCAGATCGCGTCATTCCAGTTGAAATTGACGTCGTATTGCAAACAGTACGAAAAAATATTGAGCAATCCGAATTCTATAGTTCTACTCAAAAGTTCAATATATTTTTTTGTTCTGACAAGTGGCGATTCCATCTACTCTCGCGCAATCCTAATGCTGGCGGCAATGTTTCCGGGGTCGTTAGCTCAAATGTATTCGTCAGAGAATCTGACATAAAGGCAAATCGTATAGTTCCACCAAATGGTTGGATGTACGATACAGAAAATCGGCCACTGTCGTATTTTTTGTCGCATGAGCTAACACATGCCATGCAGGCGCGAATCGACAGGTTTATGATTATAAAAGTGCCGCGCTATGTTATGGAAGGTTATGCAGATTACATAGGAAAAAGTGATCGCTTCGATTATGAGGAATATCGCCAAATGTTAATTGACGATCACCCGTACATGCGAGAGGACAGTCCTCTATACAACCGATACCATTTATACATTGCACATTTGATTGATGTGCGAGGGTTAAGTATCAAAGAGATTATTAAATCACCTCCAAAAACAAAGACGATCCTGAAGGATATTCTTAGGGACGATAGTGGCTAGTGGATTGCGATTTTTGTTTGACAAATACTATGAAAATGAAAGCACTTTTTGGAGTAATAGTGATCTGTTGTTCGCAGACGCTTCACGCAGATGCCAAATTACGGACTCAAACTAAACTTGGCTCTGAATTTCTTTTTCCAACACATGAAAATCGTCAAATCGAAACCATTACGTTCAACTTTATGCATGTGTGGGAAAGGTGGCCAGAGCATCCTTTTACCTTTGGCACTGGATTGAGTGTGACCGGTGCAAAAGGGAGGATTACGCAACATGATGACAATTGGCAGGAAATAGTTTCAGATACACAGGCAGTTGGGTTGGGCCCAGTATTTAGGGTCAAATATGAACCTATCGTCTACCGAGGTTTCTCGCCAGGTATAGGACTATGGGGAGGTTTGATTCTATATTCTGATCATTTTCCACCTGGTGGCGATGTGTACAATTTTATGTGGCGATCTGGGATTTCTTTAAACTATAGGAGTGGCAATGGCCGCTCATTTTTTTCGCTTTCATGGAAATGGATGCATGTTTCTAATGGGCAAGGAATCACCGATAGAAATCCCTCCTACGAAGCCGAAGGTCTAGGATTCTCGTGGGGTTGGTACTTAGATTAAGACATTCGAATGCTTTGTGATGCATTGGTTATTGAAATTACTAACGCCTCATACAATCCCTCGAATACGTTTCAAACTGCGTACAGCATATATGTGCTATCAATACCGCGTTTACGGTGACAGTGGGAACCTTGCCAACTAAGCATTCACCGCCTAGAGCATCCCATTGCCGGTGTTTGTCAAACGAGTTGTCGCGTAAATATTTCTTAAGCTGCTTTCGTCTTCACTTCTGGATTGAGTTCGACGTTTCCCTGAACTGACCAGTCCCGTGTAGAACCAGACCATCTTGATGGGTTGATGACTTTAGCTGATTCATATAATCCGCTTCTATCCATCAGAATTTGTTTGTCTTCACCTTGATGGCGCTGGTTCGGTGTAACAAACTTAATGGCGCTGTGGCGATGCTCCAGGTTATACCAGTTAACAAAAATACCTACCCAGACGACGCGAGCATCTTCTATCGTACTAAAGCCTTCTGAGGGCCATAGTGGGCACTATTTTAACGTTCTGAACAAAGACTCAGAATAAGGGTTGTCATTGCTCACTCGTGGTCGACTGCGGGAACCCACTACGCCTAGCTCATACATTTTTGATAACATTGTCTGGCACTTCATCGGCGCTCCATTATCTGAATGAAGAACCAGCTTAACGCCACTGCATTTTTCAACCCATAGTGAATCGTCATCAAATCGAACACTGCTAGCCGACACGCTCATGCTGCGCGTGGCTTGACTGCTCGCTCGATGCTTTTTCCCGATTCAATTTCAGCAACACGCAACTCATAGGTTTTTTGCAAGTTCATCCAGAACTCAGCCGATGTTCGCATGTAGCGTGACAATCGAAGTGCGGTATCAGCCGTAATAGCTCGCTCACCATTTAAGATAGCCGTGATTCTGTTTGCGGGCACATCCAGTGCCGCTGCAAATGCTGACGCGGACATCTCCAATGCCTCGATCTCATCCTGCAGTACTTCACCTGGGTGTACCGGGCGCATTTGGTTTCGTGTTGTCATGGTTTATCTCTCTTCAATGGTAATCAACAATTTCCACATCATGTGGCCCATCATCTTTCCAGACAAAGCAAATTCGCCATTGCTGGTTGATTCTGATACTTCGTTGCCCTGCTCTGTTGCCAGAAAGTGATTCAAGCCGATTGCTGGGTAAATTTGCTAAATCCTTGAGCGTTGTAGCAGCATCGAGTACGTTCATTCGGCGCACAGCTTGCGGGGTAAAGCCACGAAACCGCCGTATTGATTTGCCGTTATAAAACGCCTCGGTATCTTTGTCTGCGAAGCTCTGGATCATATCTAATGTTACGCGTTACGTAATGCAAACGCAAGTGGCGGCTTTGAACTTCTTATCAACTTGCGGGACCCTCTAGCAGGGTCGGTTATAAAAAACCGCATCAGATGGGGCTATGAGGGGTTAGTGTCCCACAAGGGCATTTTGAGACACTGGCCAGTGCGAGTAAAACTAGTCAACTGCGCTCTTCTCGCAGACCTTCTTTTACTAACAATGTCTGAAGAATAAGTAGCGCTATTGAAATGAATAAAACGATAATAAGAACCCCACCATTAAAAATATCTCCATCACTGACAAGAAGCACTCTGCCGATACTGGAAAACACTGTCGCTAAATAGTTGAGGTTATATTCCGCGGCTATATGCTCTAAAAATGACAAAAACAATGGTAGGGTCAACACGATGTTAAATATCCCCAAGACCAGAATAAGTGGAAGTTTGAATTTGCGTTTAACACGACGAATTCCTACCACCGTATTTAAGGTGGCAACAATAGAGAATAATAAAGAGCAAAACAATCATTGTTTTCTCGCTCAGCGTTAATTTAGGACGTATAAAGTAAATGTGGCCTGAACGGTCTCGAAAATAGTACAAGCAGACGACGGAAATTTAACATCTAATCGCTTCCTGAGCCATTATGCCAAGTACATCGTTCAAAACCCTCGTAACATCTGTCAAATCCTGCACTCTGTGCGCTAACGAGCTTGAGTTTGGCGCGCGTCCAATTCTGCAGGTACATCCCAAAGCGCGCATCTTGTTAGCGAGCCAGGCGCCCGGTTCTATAGCGCATAAATCCGGCGTTCCCTTCAATGACCCCAGCGGGGTTCGACTGCGAGAGTGGATGGATATTGATTCAAAGACATTTTATGATGAATCTCTAGTCGCTATTCTTCCGATGGCCTTTTGCTACCCCGGGAAAGGGAGTTCAGGTGACTTACCGCCAAAGCCAATTTGTGCTGCGACCTGGCGCAATCAATTAATGGCTACGCTACCCAATGTTTGTCTGACATTGGTAATTGGGCAATACGCACAAGAATGGCACCTGCCGTTTAAAAAGAAAACGCTGACGGATACTGTCAGACATTGGGCTGAGTATGACGAGACATTGTTGCCTCTACCGCACCCTAGTCCACGCAATAATATTTGGCTAAAAAGAAATGGATGGTTCGAACGCGATGTGCTCCCTGTATTAAGAGATCGTGTAGCAAATGCTATTGCCTAATAAGGAATTTGAGGTGTATGGGCATAGTCCAGTACATCTGCCTTAAAATGCTTCTTTTTATCTATATTTCAAATCTTTGTCTTAAAAGGAGACATGGAGCTTATATTTATGTAAAAGTGAACAGACGACTAACGAATGAAACGTCTTGGTGACCACACCCATTCAATGCTATTAGCAGGATTGTATTTCGATGAACAAACGCACTGTTTTGTTGCACAGCGAGTTGACCTATTCTGTTGACACCCCGACTACCATACTGCTGCAAGTGGCGGCAATGCAGACGGACCAACAAGCCATTAAGGATGAACTACTCACCATTGACCCGCTGGTGCCCACAGATCACCTGCAGACAGGACCATCGGGCAATCGGGCATGTCGGCTGAGTCTGCTGCCAGGGTCCACCACTATTCATTATTCAGCGACCGCAATTCTGACGCCAAAGCAGCCTGACAATGCAGATTTGGACGAATTGGACTACACAATGCTACCTGCAGACGTATTGACTTACTTAAATCCGAGTCGATACTGCGAGTCTGACAAACTGGGTAAGTTTGCCAACGATACCTTTGGCTCTATGGATCCGGGTTTCGACCGCGTCACCAAAATCACCGAATGGGTCTATGACAGTCTGGCTTATACGCCAGCCAGCACAGGGTCTAGTACAACGGCCTGCGACGTACTACTGCAGCGAGAAGGTGTCTGCCGAGACTTTGCGCACGTGTCTATTGCACTTTGTCGATCATTGGGAATACCCGCCCGATACGTATCGGGTTACGCAGTCAATCTGGACCCGCCGGATTTTCACGGTTTTTTTGAAGCTTTTCTGGGTGGAAGCTGGATATTGTTTGATGCCACCAAGCTTGCACCAGTCAGTGGTTTTGTTCGGATTGGAGCGGGTCGTGATGCCGCTGATGTCGCATTCGCCACACTTATTGGACAGGCGACTCTAACGAGCATGACCGTGCAGGCGATCGATCCCGAGCTGGCTGAGCATGGAAGTCACAACGAAGTGATATCAACGGCATAGGTTGATCTATTCTGGAAGTTACGAATAACCAACGCATAACGAGGACCCGAATAGCTGGTGTTATAACTATTGACCGTTTCGGCCTGTAATTAGTCTAGCGCCACTATATCAGTCGTTCGACAGAGCTCACATTTTTCAGCTGTCGGATATTTTCCAGCAACGTATTAAGCTCTTGCATGTTACTGACAAGGACACTGATTTTCATTTCGGCTGTTTGGTCGTCCTGATTGCTCAAGGTATTCACAGCTATCACATCAGCACTATTGTTAGCCATCACAGTTGACACGTCACGTAGCAGGCCCACACGATCAAATGCCACAATAAGGATATCCACTGGGTATTTATCATTGGATTCTGTACCCCAGTCAACATCGATCAGCCGTTGACGCTCTTCATCTGGCAAATTTAGCATGTTGATACAACTGGCACGATGTATTGAGACACCCTTACTGCGGGTAATAAAACCGACAATGGAGTCGTGCGGTACAGGCTGGCAGCATGTAGCGATATTAGTTAATAAGTTACCAACACCTCGCACACTGATAGCATCCGTTCTTCTTGGTTGTTTGCTTTTTACCTGATCGGTGCTTGTGGGTTCTTTTTCCGGTGTGCTCAGGTGATCAATGGCACCCACCACTTGAGATACCGTGACCTCATTGCGGCCAAGGGATGCAAACAATTCATTGGGCTTGTCAAACTTGAGTCGACGAGCGATGGTATCAATAGAAATATTGGCGGCTTTGAGTCGACGCAACTCACGATCTAAAATAGCTCTACCGTCTATTAAATGTTGGTCGTGGTCTCTTGTATTAAACCAGGCCCGCACCTTCCCGCGAGCTCGCGGACTTTTAATATAGCCAAGGGTTTTATTCAGCCAATCACGACTTGGCGCAGGTTCACGCGTGGTCAATACTTCAACCCGATCACCGTTTTGTAGTTCATAAGTCAGGTTGACGATGCTGCCATTAACTTTACTACCACGACATCGATGGCCAATTTCTGAATGCACGTGATACGCAAAATCCAGTGGCGTTGCACCTTTGACCAAATCAATCACTTCACCTTTTGGGGTGAACACATAAACTCGCTCAGAATCGAGTTGCTGAGAGAAACCCTCTAACAAGGTGTCATCAGAGTCTTCGAGTAACAATTTGAGTGTATCTATGCTGCGTTGCAGCGCAGCATCAGCCGACCCACCCTCCTTATAAGCCCAGTGAGCGGCCACCCCGTTCTCAGCCTCGTCGTCCATGCTTCGCGTGCGTATTTGCACTTCCACAGATTTTCCTGCAGGTCCCATTACAGCTGTGTGCAGTGATTTATAACCATTGGCTTTTGGCTGCGCAATGTAGTCGTCGAATTCCCGCCCGATCGGTTGCCATGCTGTATGAACAATTCCCAGTACGCTGTAACACTGAGTCAAATCGTCAACCAGCACTCTGACCGCTCGCACATCGAACAAGTCATTAAACTCAATGCGCTTTGATCGCATTTTTTTCCAGATGCTGTAAATATGTTTGGGTCGGCCAAAAACCGAAACATCAGACATATTTTGTTCCTCAATGCGATGCTTGAGATCGTCAACAAAATCGCTAATATAAACTTCGCGCGAGATTCGGTTTTCCTCCAAGGCTGAAGCTATGCGTTTATAGGCACTGGGATCAAGAATCCTGAAGCAAATATCTTCAAGCTCCCATTTGAGTTGACCTAAACCTAAGCGGTTCGCCAAAGGTGCGTATATGGCTAATGTTTCCTGTGCCACTTGATGCCGATTTTCATCTTCAGATTTAACCAGCATATATAAGCGCTGAGTGCGATAAGCCAGCTTTACCAACACCACGCGAATATCCTCAACCATGGACAACACCATGCGCCGAAGCATCTCTGCCTGATCACGCGAGCCTAAACCGCCAACAAGAGAAGCGTCGTTAACGCTAAGCTCGTTAAGCCAGCGAACTTGTCTGACCAAGTCGCTAATATCGCTGCCGAGTTTTTCGGTAACCAGTTCGACAGGCGCTTCCAGGCCCATAACATCGTTGCCGAGTATGGTCGCAATTAAGGTAGGCACATCGACACGCATGTCTTTTAGCTGAGCTGCTACGTGTAACGGATTGGGATAATCCGTTGGACTAAATCGGTGCGGCCAGAATAAATCAATGGCTTGTCGAATCTGCACACATTGATTGCGCGTGCAGCCCTGACCAAAATAATCGGCAGAAGATTGAGCCGTTTCGAAAAGTTCTTCGTTGGCGCTGAAGGTATGTTTCACATAACCTCCAACGGCCTGACTTTCAGCGATAAGTCAGAGGTATGACTTAGGCGGTGTTTCGTAACGCGACGACAGGTGGTGTGGTAAGAACTCGACGCGTGGCAAAGTAACCAGCGATGCTGATGCCTGTTGCTCCTCCAAAGACACCTATTATCCATAACCAACCATTAACTTCGTAAGGCAATTCGAAGACAAACCGGCTTAATGCCCAAGCCACGACAGTCGCAAAAAACGCAGCCAGTAAACCCGCGATTGCGCCCAGTATCGCAAATTCTGCGACCACTGCGTGTTTGATTTGCTGATGAGATGCACCCAAGGCGCGCAACAACGCAGATTCCCTTATACGTTCGCCCTGACTGCTCTGAACAGCCGCAAGCAAAACACATATGCCTGCAAGGACAGTAAACAAAAACACGTACTCAACAGCCAACGATGCACGGTCCATCAATGTTTTGACTCTGTCCATAATTGCACCAATATCGAGCGCAGCTATACCTGGAAATTCGCGCGCCCAACCGCCTGTGGTAGTGGAAAAATCGCTGTCAATTTTAAAACTACTAACAAATGTGGCTGGCATGTCGACCAAGGTTGCCGGTGATCCAACAACGAAAAAGTTAACCTGAAAAGATTCCCAATCCACTTTTCTAAAGCTCATGATTGGCGCCGTCACATCAACACCCGCAATTTTGAACGTTAAGGTATCGCCAATGCTGTAACCTCGGTCAGCTGCCCACTCTTCTTCTATCGACCATCCGGGTCCGGCTGTGCCATCAGTTGCCCACCACTGCCCTTCGACAATTTCACCGGCAATGGGCACCTCGTTTGAATAGGTTAAATTATATTCGCGCCGAGCACGACGTTGCTGGCGCTCACTTTGGGCATCGGCAAGCACGGCTTCACCGTTATGTGATGCCAGGCGAGCCCGCACCATGGGATACACACCAGCAACATCAATGTCCTGCTGATCAAGACGCTGTTTAAAACCCTCAACCTGATCGGGCTGAATATTAACCACAAAGACGTTAGGCGCATCGGCTGGAATATCGCGCTCCCAGGCTTCAAGCACATCAACTCTGACAATAGCTATTAGCAGCAGAGCCATAATACCCATGGCAAACGCTGCAAGCTGCACCACACTGCTGCCCGCTCGTCGCTGTAAGCCAGCAACACTCAAACGGTATCTTGCACCGGCCATAGCGCGAACCGCTTGTATTATTAATCGACCGAACAAGGCAAACACACCAAGCATAACCACAACACCAGCGACCACGATAGCGCTGAGTAGCCAGTCGCGCGATTGCAGCAACACCACAAAAAACGTCGCAATCACACCTATCACAGTGGTTAAAACCACGCTGGTGTCCAGGCCAGAATAGTCTCGTTGTAAAACACGTATTACCTCAACGCGACCGGCACGCAGCACAGGCATGAGACCAAAGCCTGCAACCGCAATAAGAGCCGTAAGTGCGCCAATGACAGGCGCCCAAATACCCGGTGCCGGCAAAACCATACTGAACCAGGTTTGCAAGAGCCTGGCTAACACTAACTGCGCAAACCAGCCAACCACGATACCGATAATAGAAGCCAACAACACGATCATGGCCAATCGCAACACCAACCAGACGACCACCTCGGTACGCGTGGCACCTAATGTCCGTAATACCGCACTGGCATCAGCTTGATGCAAGGAAAATTGCCTTACCGCCAAAGCAATCGCAGCCCCTGCCAATAACACCGTGACAACCGAAGCCAAACCAAGAAAGCGTTGCGCGCGTGATAGCGCTCGCTGCAATTGCGGGCTGCCGTCTTCCACACTTTGTACTCTGACTTCACCGGCAACGTTGGACTCGAGCCAGTCTTTCATCGAATCAACGGGTGATACCTCGCCTGCCATAAGAAAAGTAAAACGAGCTCGACTCCCTGCGCCTAACAATTCAGATGCCTCAAGGTCGTCCATGTTGAGCATCACACGAGGTGCAATTTCGAAGACGTTTTCACCACGATCCGGTTCGTACTGAATAAGCCGCTCAACAACAAAATCTTTAGCACCTAAGGTCAGCGTATCGCCCTGATCGATCGCCAGAATATTTTTCAATTGCACATCAATCCAAACAGTGCCTAGTGCAGGTGAATCCAATGGCGCAAGCTCTGCAGGGGCATCCAAAGTGGCAAGCTTTAATGTGCCACGCAGTGGATAACCCCTTGTCACCGCTTTAACTGCAACTAACTGTGATTCATCATCTTGATTGATCACCACACTTGGAAAGCGCGTGTGCCTGGCTGTGTCCAGGCCCAGTTCATTTGCCCGTTTTGCGATGGATTCAGGCAGAGCCAGTCCTGATGTGGCTAACAAATCGGCGGCTAATATATCCGCAGCTTGACGTTCCATTGCCCTGCCAATACGGTCGGTAAAAAAACCAACGGCCGTCACTGATGCAACGGCAATAACCAGCGCTAATGCCAAAACGCGGAGTTCTCCAGCTTTTAAATCACGTTTAAAAGCACGAGCAGCGAAACGAAGTTGTTGAGGAAAATTCATACGGTACTCAACTTGCCATCACCCATACGCAGACGTCGGTCGCAGCGCAGAGCCAGCGTTTCATCGTGAGTCACTAAAACCAAAGCTGAGCCAAGCTGTTCGCGCAAAGAAAACATTAAGTCAGAAATTTTATGCCCAGTCGCTGAATCCAGATTTCCGGTGGGTTCATCAGCGAATAATAGTGCCGGGTTGGAAACAAATGCACGAGCCACAGCCACACGTTGCTGCTCTCCGCCAGATAACTGCAAGGGCTGATGCGTGGCCCGATTGGCCAGCCCAACTTGTTCCAGCATCGCCATGGCGCGATCGTTAGCATCGGCGGTGTTGGACAATTCTAAGGGGAGCATGACGTTTTCCAGCGCACTCAAACCTGGCAACAATTGAAACGACTGAAAGACAAAGCCCACTTTACCTGCTCGTAACCTTGCTCTTTGATCTTCGTCCAGGTCGTTCAAATTTTTACCCAGCATGTGAACCGAACCGTTGGTTGGTGTGTCCAAGCCTGCAAGTATGCCCAACAGGGTGGATTTACCCGAACCCGATGGACCGACAATCGCTATTGCTTCACTGGTATCAACAGCTATATCAAGTGAGTGCAGAATGGTCAGCAAGCCACTGGGGCCACTGATCGATTTCTCTATTTGAGAACCACTTAGCACCTGAGAGCTGTTCAGCACGGTTGAGCTCGCCGAAGACTGGGAATCGGTGGACTGTGTCGGGTTATTCATACTGATTATTTGCAATTCATTGACGGATGACCCATACGCTAAGATAGGGGTCAAATTATTGTAGGCAAGCTATGAAACTAATACTCTCTATTGTACTGTTTGGATTCGCCCTGTGTGGACCGGCACAAGCAGCAAAGGTTCTGGTGATTGGCGACAGCATCAGCGCAGCCTATGGCCTGGACGAATCTGATGGCTGGGTGCAGTTAGCGCAAAAAGCATTAGTTGATGAATACCCCGACATCGAAATGATCAATGCCAGTATTTCGGGTGACACCACCGAAGGCGCGCTGCGACGATTGCCCGCCGCACTTGATCGGTTTGAGCCTGACATTGTGGTCATCGAACTCGGTGGCAATGATGGTCTGCGCGGGTATTCCTTAAAAAAAATCCAGGAGAACCTGATTACTCTGGCGAATATGGCAAAGGATGCCGACGCGGCCGTGCTGATTTTAGGTATGCGAATACCCTCCAACTACGGGGCTGCATACACAGAAAAGTTCGCTCAGACATTTGTTGACGCAGCCGCTGCTACCAAGTCTGAATTGGTACCGTTTTTTCTTGAACCTATTGCGATGGACGCGAAATACTTTCAAAAAGATGGTATTCACCCAACGGCCGAAGCTCAGCCACTGATGCTGGAGCTGGCCCTGGAGAAACTCAACACCATGCTCGAGCTTGTCCATTAGAGCCATTTTGAGGAGCTCCTGCTAGTCCGGCGCTGGGTAACAGTGATAGTGATTTGCCAACACCAATTTTTCGTCTAATGTACAAGACCTGATTGCCGCAGCAAATTATCTTCGCGAACAACAACTAGCTCCTTTAATATTAATCGGACACAGTTCAGGTGGTACCGCTGTGTTAAGTGCGGCCAGTGACATTCCCGACGCATTTATAAAGCGGCAGCCAAGCCAGCTGGATGTTATTGAGCGAGATATCAGCTTACATGGTGACTTAAGCGATTAACAGCGAGAGCGCTTATTGCAGACAGCAGACAAGTGCCCAGTGCATAAAACACTGACTGGACAGCTGGATATTAGAACTAATGCTGTTTAACCAATGCTGTTGAGTTTAAGCGCCAAGCAATCCGGTGCTTGCGTTGCTTGGGTTGCCTGGGTTGCCTGGGTAAATGTCGTTACGTATCTGATCTGATTTATGATGCCAATTGACTCCCCATGATATGACCCACTACGTCTTGCTTTGTAACCTTGTCAGTTGACAACTCAGCGCTCACTTTGCCGCGATGCATCACCGCAATTGTGTCAGCACAACGAAACACGTGTTCAAGGTTGTGACTGACAACAAGAACGGTTAAACCTTGTTCGCGTAATCGTTCGATAATGGATAAAACACGCTCAGTCTCTTCCACTCCAAGTGCCGCGGTTGGTTCGTCCATAATGACCAGACGCGCATCAGAGTGAATAGCCCGGCCAATCGCAACAGCCTGTCGCTGACCACCTGACATAACAAATGCGCTTGCGTAGGGATTACCAATATTAATACCCACCTGCTCAGTCAGTACCTGCATCGCCTCTTCACGCATTGCTTTCTTATCAAGAACAGTAATGAGTCCGCCAAGATAGGATTTTGTTTTTTCATGCCCCAGGAAAAAATTACTGACTAAGTCGAAGGTACCCACAAGAGCAAGGTCCTGATAGATCGCCTCTATACCTTGTTGACGGGCAGCTTCAGGGTTGGCAATCGTTGTCTCTTGCCCATCTACAAAGATACTGCCCGACGTAGGCTGGTGTACTCCCATTACTGTTTTGATCAATGTCGATTTGCCAGCACCATTATCACCGACCAATGCAGTCACTTTGCCGCTAACCACATCAAGGCTTGCACCCTGCAGAGCCTCAACCCCGCCAAAACTTTTCTTAATGTCGCGAAGTGACAATACAACCTGCCCCGATTCCGGGGCAGAGCTTGCACTAACAGCGAACTTACTTGCTGGCATTTGCCAATTCCTTTTCGATCTCAGGCCAATTTTCCATTAACTGCAGAGCATCTTCTGGAACCTTGGTTAAAATATCTTCCCGAGAGGACACCATAACCATATCGAGTGGATACTGTTGCTCAATTTCTTCACCTTTAGCATGAGCGGCAATTGCGTTAGCAATATAACGACCACTTGATTGGCTGTCGCGGAAGATTGAACCGCGGATTTTTCCTTCCCAGATCATGTCAAGCTCTGGTGGCACAGCACCAAAACCGAATACCGACACGTCCTTCTCTCCCATTCCGTCGAGCGCGACTGCTACACCCATCGCCATTGAACTGTTACCGGCGTAAATTGCTTTTATATCCGGGTTAGCAATGATAAGCCGCTCGGTTGCATCAAATGCTCTGGCCTGCTCCCAGTAGGCGTAGTGCTCAAAACCAATTTCAACACCTGCAGCCGTCCATATGTCACGGGCACTGCCAACTCGCTCTTCCGATACCTGATTACCAGGTTCTGCAAACATTAAACCGACTTTGTCGCCCGCTTTAAGCTCATTTTCAAGAGCCCACTTAGCAGTGACTTCACCGCCTTCGGCATGTGAATATCCACTGTAAGCCAACACATCTACACCGGCATCATCAGGATGCACGGCAAGATGATTGATAACGATAACGGGTATGTCAGCTTCGTTCGCTGCCTGCAATGCCGGAACGATGCCAAAATAATCAATAGGGCCAACGATTATGTAGTCAACACCAAGCGTTATAAGATCATCAACGATGTCAAGTTGTTGTTGTACGTTTGCTTCAGAGGCAGATGCTCGTGCTGTGAATTCGATCGGTACACCCAATTTTTCCATCTCGCCTTGAAAACCTGCGGCGAATTGCCCGAAGTAATCCAGCGTGTCATACACAGGCGGTGCAAAACCAATCTTTATGGGATCTTGCGCTACCGCACTTGTAGTTGCTACCGTTAGTGAAAGGCCTAACACCATGCCCGCAAATGTCTTTTTCATTGTTTCACTCCTCCAATAAGAAATAGAATATTTTCATAACCCACCTGTGTGGGAATATGCTGTATTAGCCGCCTGTCATACCTTGACTGCGGAATCGATACAGCTGTATGGCAACAGCAACAACCAGAGTTGTGCCTATTACAATTTGCTGCCAATAGAAAGGCACCCCCATCAATAGCAGCCCGTTCTCAGCAACACCTAAAAAAACAGCGCCCAGCAGCGTTCCCAAAAAAGTGGCATAACCGCCAAAAAGATATGTGCCGCCTAAAACCACCACTGCAATGGCATGCAATTCCATCGTTGCACCAAGAACCGCTTGCGCCGCATTCAAACGCGCAATCAACATTGCACCTGCCAGTCCGGCCAGAGCACCACAAATCACGTAAGCGCAGGTTTCATAAAAATTGACTCTAATACCGGCCCGAATTGCTGCACTGCGATCGCCACCGACAGCCAGTAAGTAGGTACCAAAACGAGTACAGTTCATTAAAAAAGCACCAGCCACAACTACTGTAAACGCAATCAGACCCGCTGCCGGAATACCCATGACTCGACCCTGACCAATCCATAAAAAGGCGTCGGGGAAATTACGTACTTGGTCGGAGCCCATCGTCAGATACGCCAAACCTCGTACAGCTGTCAAAGTGCCAAGGGTCACAATAAGTGGTGGCACTTTGAGTCGCGTTACGGCAAGACCATTAACTAATCCAACCAGAGCACCAATCGCAACAGCAACAAATACCGCCAGAAACCCGACAACAGAATCGGGCAACATTCCACTTTTCAGAACCACACCAGCGCTACAACCAGCAAGTGCCACAGTTGAACCCACCGACAGATCAATGCCACGCGCAGCCATAACGATGGTCATACCTGTGCCCAGAATCAGAAAGATAGAGATCTGACGGAATACATTAAAAACATTTCTGCCATCAAGAAACACTGGGTTGATAAAAGTGATTAAAGCTATAAGGAACAACAGCGGTATCAACAGACCAAGAGGTGGAATCAACCCAGGATGTCTTTGGAAAAACCCAAATTTGTTTTGTTGCTGTGGATTTAGACGAATACGAGCTGTCACTTAATATCACCTTTGGTTATAAAGCAGGCTGCACAGCAGCTAATGAAGTTAACTGCTATTAACACCACTACTTTACAACTTCACATATATCTGTCAAGTTATTTTAAAGTTAAGGGGTGATGATATTCGAGAAATTTTAAAATACTGCATCGCGAAAACGCTTAAATAATACTTAGTGCATGAACATTAAGCGCAGCATCAGCACCACAAACCAAGCACAAACTGCATTTGCCGGAACTCGATAACTTTATAAAAAGGTAAAAGCCTGTAACTTAATACGATAGAATTATAAAACGATAGAAGCGCAGATCCCTAAATCGCCGCAACGTGATCTGCAGCAGCGTTGTTGGCAATACCGATGGCTACAGCAATGGAGGTGTTGGCGGCTAGCTCCGCACACAGCACGCCACAGAAAACATCTCCTGCACCGTGCGTACTCACTACGTTAATTGGCTTTGCCGATATTTCAACTAAACCATCTGCAGAACACGCTGCCACACCATCGCCACCAGCTGTCACGATGGCGCATGGAAAAAGTTGGGCTAATTTCCGTGCAGCTGTTAATGCCGTTGCAAGAGAATTTACTTCCCCTGCACCCAAAGCATGCGCTTCCACAGCGTTAACAATCAATATGTCGACATGCGAAAGAAATTCTGGCGATATATCCCGAGCGGGAGCGGCATTGAGACACACAGTTAATTCAAGACTACGGGCCTTCCGAGCAGCAAGAACATTCAATGACTCGGGCACTTCGTTCTGTAAGAGCAACACACCAGCGTTACTCCATACCTCAGGTGCATCAATTAATTCTATGGGTATGACTAAGTTTGCCCCGGATACAATGACTGCACCATAGTCACCTTCGGCGTCTTGAATCGCCACACTCATACCGGTGGCTTCATTTTCCAGGCGCTTAACAAAATCACAGGAGATATTGGCTGCAGCTAACCTTGCATGCAAATAGTCAGCGAAATTATCGACACCGGTTGCACCAATGAGCCGCGTATCAGCGCCATGCAGTTTTGCCGCAACTGCCTGGTTTCCACCTTTGCCGCCGAACTTCGGATACCAGCGTGTGCCTGTGACGGTTTCGCCCTTCACTGGCCGATGAGAGGCTTCGACCATAATGTCGTAGTGCAAACTGCCGAGCACCGCAACAGCGGATGCCGGCTCATCAATCGACCTCTGTTTAGGCGGCATTATCGGCCTCGCTTAGATTCGACAGCACTCATGGTTTTGGACAAATTGCTTTCGTAAAATTCTGCATCCTGTTGCGCGATGACCACAAACAATGCATCAAGAATACTTAACTGCGCAATACGTGCTGCCGCGTTTTCACCAAGCAATGGCGACCCTTGTGCAGTCGAACACAACACAACATCAACCAGGGAACTGATCGGAGAATCAACATAATTGGTTATCGCGATGGTACGTGCGCCTTTGCTTCTGGCCAATTCCAATGGCTCAAGCACTGCCTGTGTTTTACCTGAATGCGAGAACGCCAATACACAATCTTCAGGGCCCAGCACAGATGCAGACATCATCATCATATGCGCATCATCCTGCACTGATGCACGCAAACCAATACGTAAAAATTTGTGCGACGCATCGCGTGCTATCTGCGCAGAGCCACCAATGCCATAAAAGTCCCGATGGCGCGCCCCGTGCAAATATGATGCAGCCCGATCAAACGCTGTTATATCTAGTATCGCCAAAGTTTCTTCCAACGCCTGCTTAGCGGTACGAAACACTTTCTTTACGATTTCTTCAGAAGTATCGTCACTCGAAATTTCACTATAAAGTCCAGCAGTTTCCGAGCTCTTATAACCACTCAAGGCACCTCTGAACTCTCGAAATCCACTAAAACCCAACTTTTTGACAATTTTAATGACCATTGCCTCAGATACATCGGCGCCGGTCGCAACGTCTTTCAACCCAGTGGCTTCTGAAAAGTCGGTACGACTGGTCATTGAGTCAAGCACACGCGCCTCGAGTGGTGTCAAGTTTGGAATCTGCATCCGAATTTGCGCACCGACCGTCCTTGGGTCTAAAGATTCGAAATTATTCATTCATTTTATCTTGTTGCGCTCTCAATTAGCATGACAAACATAATGATAATCCCTGCCGCCAACAATTGATAGAATACTGCCAACTCATTAATAGCCAATGAAAAAGGCACTCCGAACATCATCACCTACCCTTGAACAAGCGCCACTAAGGCGATAATCGACTCGACATTACATTACGAATTTACAGATTATCATATATTTGTTATCTTAAAATCAACTAACAATCATCTGTTTGGAACACCGGTTGCCACGCATACAATCCAACACATGGACCAAAAACAGGAACACCTGCCAAATGACTTTCAATAAAAATCAGCGCTTTGCAGCCCGATTAAATGCTTTCAAAATTGGCGCTAGCGATTACTGGCCAGGGAAAAATCACATCACTACGGGCGATTTATTAGCACGAGCTGCGACTGTTGATGGATTGAATGCATGCGATTTAAACTATCCTGATCATTTCGAAGACGATACGCCCAAGGAGCTATCAAAGCATTTAAATGAGCTAGACGTAACGCTCAATGGCCTGGCTATGCGTTATTACACCGACCCGGGATTCAAACTTGGTGCATTCACCAACCCTGAAAAAGCGGTTAGGCAAGAGGCAATCGACATTACGCTTCGGGGTGTTGACGCATTAAGTGAAATGGGTGGCTCACTAATGACACTGTGGCTTGGCCAGGATGGCTTCGATTACTCATTTCAACTTGACTACAACCGGGCTTGGGATAACACGCTAGAAGCGCTGGCCATGGTTTGCGATCACAACCCGGATGTCGACATATCACTTGAATACAAACCTAACGAGCCTCGCTCCTTTGCCTTGATGCCTGATGTGGGCTCTAACTTATTGGCATTAAAAGAGTTGAATCGAACCAATACCGGGGTCACACTTGATTTTGCGCATGTACTTTACGCCGATGAAATGCCGGCCCACGCCGCCGCCATGATTACACGTTACTCCCGCCTACTCGGTGTACACCTCAATGACGGTTACGCAAAGAGAGACGATGGATTGATGGTAGGCAGTGTACACCCTCAGCAAACCGTGGAATTACTTGTTGAGCTTATCCGCGTGGGCTACGACAGTGCCATTTACTTTGATACTTTCCCAGACCTGTCAGGGCTTAACCCTGTTGCTGAGGCAACAACTAATGTCAATGTGATGAAGCATTTGATATCAGTCGCCGAGAAACTCTCGGGTGATGCAAAGCTACAATCTGCCATCGACCAACAGGATGCTCCTGCGAGTCAGGCGATTATTGCTGCTGAGCTTTTTGGAGTCGGATAAAGAGGTGTCCACTTGCAAGATTGCAACGCGTGCTCAACAGGCACGAAAGTAAACGGTATTTTATGTCTTGGAACAACATCCCCTGCTAGCTCAGCGATCAGATAGGCAGGGTTAGCGAATATCAATTGTTTCACACATATAAACGGACTTGAATAAAGGTGTAAAGCTAACCATACAACCGATCTTCCAGTGAACGCCCTTTTATCAGGTGTCGATACTGCCAACTGTTTTTGGCTAACATGGTCAGCAAGGCTTGATCAACAGCTTGCCCCTGCGTGTGCTGAATTAAGTAATCGCCCTGGGCCTGCCTTTGAACATCTAAAACCCCAGATAACTTTTTACACTCGCGCATAAACTGATCTTCGGGGGCGACAGGCAGGCGAATGGTTAAATAGCCATCGTTAGATGTAGCCACCAACGGACCTGTTTCTACTAATTTACCTTCGTTTAAGTACACGACCGTGCCGCATAATTTTTCCAGTTCGTCCAGGTTGTGCGAGCTGATAACAAAGGTTTTGTTTGTCGATTCTGAACGAATAAGATCACGAATAATTTTTACATTCGGCGGATCAATACCTGCTGTGGGTTCATCAAGCAACACTAACTCTGGGTTGCCCATGAGTGCTTGAGCTATAGATACGCGCTTGCGCATACCATGGCTGAGCTCACCCGGCTTCTTAACCCCGGCGTCTGAGAGCAGCACAGTGTCCAGCACGCGCTGCACTTCCTCATTGGCGCTGGAGCCACTAAAACCCTGGAGTCTGGCAAAAAATTTAAGTTGCCGATTAATCGAAAAACGCGGATCTAAATGCGCGTCTTGCGGTAAAGCTGCGACTTTGCCTCGCAGTGTACTACTGCCTACCTCATGACCCAACATTTGCGCAGACCCGGCACTGGGCTGAATGAAACCACACAGCAAGCTAAGCAAAGTCGTTTTTCCCGCACCGTTAGGACCAATTAAGGCAATGGGCTCTCCAGGCTCTACGCTCAGGTCGAGTGAGTCAAGTGCTTTAACGGAGCCATAATTTTTGCTCAAGCCCTGAGTATTAATAAGACTCATATGTCACTCCTTTGCATCGCGAACCATCCGACCACAATGAGTACTACAGTATGAGCAATTGGAATGGGTGCCAGTGACAAAGTATCCCAACCAGCTAATCTAACCAATGATGTTAACTGTGAGCCAGGCAGTACCCAATCCAGGAAAGAATATGGACCGTACTTACTTTGAATATAGGAAATTAAAAACCACAAAATAATCCAACCAACAATGGCAAGCAAGGTTGCCTGACGGGCTGTTTTTGCAAATACAGACAACAATGCCATGAGTGCAACGTATGGCAACAATACCAATGCCAGATTTACCACTACAACCGGCGCTTCTTGCAAGGCGGCGTCTACATTCTCTGGTGCGTTAAACGCGATTAATACCACCACACTTACGAAGGTCACCAGAATAATAAAGAGCTGGATTAGGTATTGACCAATAAATCGACCAAAGAAAATTTGCGTGCGGCTGGCCCTTAAAACCAGAAAACGCATGGTGCCACGGGCCTTGTCTGACGCAAACTGATCTGCAGCTGATACCATAGTAAAAAACGGCAATAAGAACAGGCCAAACATCCAATACAAACCAATTTCAGCAGACTGCCATTCAGACAGTGTGCGAGACCCCAGGCGACCGAGTATAAGATCGACAAGACCACCCATCTCTGGTGAGGACACGTATCTGGCGGCAGGGGCAATCACATACATCAGAAATACTACCCAGACAAGCGAGAAAGCTACAATGGCTAACCATCCGCGGCTGGCAAAAAATAATCTGGCCCATTCATTTAGCGCTATGCTAATCATGCTTGTTGACCATGATGGGTGCTTACCTTTTGAATTTCCATAGACATTTCTCGATTGCTTTCTATCCATGTTGCCACCCAAGCCGGTAATTCTGGCGAGGCTTGTTCCATGTCTAAAAACAATAACAGTTCTGCGGGCGTCACCTGGCCGCAAGCTTTATCTTTTGATAAAAACCGCGCATCTACGACCGCTCTGGCAACAAGCTTGCCTCTGGCAATAAATTGTTGTTCCAGATAAAAAGAGCGCTCATCCCAGCCAACCACGCGGGTACGAATAAAAAAAGATTGAAAAAGGGTTAGTGATCGCTTGAACCTGATTGTTTCAGCTGCCAGTACTGGGTACCAGCCCTGCTTACGAAGTTTGGAGAAAGCACCAGCACGCATAATCAAGTCTGTTCTGCCCAAGTCCATCATGGTCAGGTACACCCCATTGTTAACATGTAACAGCGCATCAAGGTCATTGGGCAACACACGAAACGGAGTATCAACTGTATCGAGCATCGTGCACGGTGGTCTCCATGACTGGGTAAGAATCAGCCAGATGAGACGGAAATAGAGCTTCATGGTTTCAGGGTGTAAGTGTCGGTTGTTTGAGTTTACGCAAGTTTTTTTCTTTCTGCTTACTGAGCCATGTTTGCAGTTGTTTGACAGCGCGATGACCCTCTGCAAGACCGGTCTCATAGTCCGCCACTATTGCCTCAGAGCTACTGCCAAAGGCATGGCTAAGTAAAGCAACCTTGGGTGCAATACTGATAACGTCGACACCGGCAGGTGGCTGACGCATAAGTTCAAGTGCAGCTTTGTAGCTTTTGTCATGCACCTTTAACATCGCTAACCATTTACTGGGTAATGCGCGACGTATTGGCATAGCATCAACACGTTGACTCCAACTAGACCGCTGCGCGTCACTAATAGCAGTTCTGATCACCACTATTTGACGAGCCCCCATGTCAACGGCCTTTTGCACTGGCAGTGGGTCTGCCACACCACCATCGACCAAATTCTGTTGATCTACTGTCACTCGCGATTTGTATAACAAGGGTACGGCGCTGGATGCTTTTAAGTGATTAATTACGGTGTGCTTGTTGGGCTCAAGATACACGGGTCTCAATGAATCACTATGAGTCGCAACAAAAATAAGCTTTCTTGAAGTCTGGACATTCGATAATTTTTTATACGGCAAACGGTATTCGGGGTTTTCTACTGTTTGTTCAAAATATTTATCTAAGTCGATAACTCCACGTGTACCCAGCCAACGGTAGGGTACGTAAAAACCAGGAGCTGCAGTGAGCTCTGATATGACGCGCCTGGCGTAACCCTTTTCACCTAAAAAATAACTGAGTAAGTTTTGTGCGCCAGCAGAAACACCCAGACCCAACTCGAACGGATTAAATTGCTGGTCAAGAAAGGCATCCAGAACGCCTGCGGTAAATATGCCACGCTGACCTCCGCCCTCAGCTACAACAGCAACATGGGCATGTGCGGAAGTAAACTTCGCAGCTTTTGCTTGCATTTGATTTGAATGTGTCATGTCGCCCGGCATGCATCGTCTCAGCCTGATATGGCATTCTGTGCGGCAGAATGGACTAACGTATTTAGCTTTACCTACCCTGCGCATCAACGCCTACCGTAGCAAGCGGACGTGCTGAAATGAAGCTTGAAAATACCAACCAGTTCAAAGCTCGTGGCATTCGCATAAGCTCACTAGCGTCCACCCCCACAATCTGTGAGCTTGTATACAAAGCGTAACACGCACTTTCAATAGCATGTGAGTACGGAGGTTTCTATGAACAATCAGCAATATGGAATTCTGTTGGTGGCCGCGGCAGTACTGGCGTTGGCTAACCGGCCTGCACTTGCGAACGTGTGCGATCAGCCCTCGCCGTTGCATGAGCAATCGGGTGAGCAATACTGGCACGGCGAATTCGCCAGCGAAAACCAGAAAATGCCTTTGGAATCCAATGGCGCAGTAATAAAAGCAGATTCCAGACAGGCGCAAGCACTGTTTGAAGTGCTTGAGTTATTCGATGGTCGCCACTATAACTCGGGCGAAGGCGTAAGGTACATTTGTAAAGGTGCGCCACACGAGCGCCGCGTGGTCGTTTTTAAAAGTGAGCTACAACCAGTGCTCAATAACAAAAAACAATCAGTTGAACAATCGCTGCACTTTACAGAAACAGCTGAAAATGATGAGGAAAAAATTGGTTACCTTGATCGCGTTATTGTTGATATACCAGCAGCTGACAAATGGCAGGTGATTTCAGACAATACTATTGCCACATCGCTGGTATTTCGCAGAGCAAACGCGCTACAATTTTCGATGCTAAAACAAATCGATACCACGCTGGCCAAAACCAGAAATGGCATCCAGTTAACCCGAACGATGTACATCAATGGTCATCGGGAATCATGGGCGACGTGGTTGCTGGACAAGTAGAATTTGTCTTAACCAAACCAGCCAGGATGAATTAAACCAAGCAAGCGCCACCATGACTATGGGGCGCTTGCTTTATCCTTAAGTGATCTCAAACAAACACCTTTACGTCAGCCTGAAGTGCTTAACCGTTAAGTCATGTTTGGCATACGAGAACTAAAGGCAGCAAACCGCTCCTTCATTGGGCACCAGATCATCTTCCGAATAACTGATTGGCCCAATGGGTGCAGCACCTGATGCGCACCGATATTCGGGTTGATGAATCGCCCCATCACCTATATCTCCGATAACGCTGCCACCCTGAGCTGCGCATTGGGCTTGAGTTAATTCTGATGGAGCAACTATTAGATCAACCGGAACAATAAGGCCCTCCCAACGCTCTCCACTGGTGTGATTGATGACGTTGTATATTCCCGGTAACAACGTACACGACCTTACACCTTCACAAACTGTTTGATAGGTATCAGCAGTTTGAACTTGATACCAGCCGTTGTCTGGCATGCTAAGAACAGGACCTTTGAGTATTGGATTTTCGGGAATAACCGGCTCGATGTCCTGACCCAGATAGACCACGGTGTTCAAACCCAGACTGTGGTTAGTCACTTTATACCCACCCGGTGATGCAAGCTTGCAGGAACTGATATAACCGTAACAATGTTCAGTATAGGTTTCTGTGTCCTGCACTTGATACCAACCACCCTCTGGCCAACTGATCACTGCACCATTTACAGTGACTGCATCTGCAAACGTTTCAGCGGTAAGTTCAGTTGTTTCACCGTTTTCCCCATCAACAACTTCAAGTAGCCATCCTGAACCAGAGCCATCAGGGCGATGTTCAGTCACCCAGTAAGAACCATTTGTAACCTGACATGAGGTTCCACCTCGGCACACAAATACACTGGTGGCTCTGCTTTGCACTTGATGCCAGTAAGGACTCGTCCAGTAAATCGTGTCACCCACTACATAGGGTATTTCATTTTGCGGCGGAGATACTGCGCCAGCGCTTTGCATCAGAAATGCAGAGACAAGACCAACGAGAGCGCCCAATTTATAGCGACGGACTAAAAAACCATTTTTAATGCACATATTCATTTCCTGTTGAAAACGCTCGATATCGAAAAAAATTTGCGAGCACAGGAGTAGTATATCGATTTTCGAGAGATTATTTGGGTATTATTTCCCAATTTAATGAACTTTGCAGAGGAATTTTGACTCAGCCTCGATTGAACAGCCTGGCGTCGAGGGTCACAAGATGCCCTGGCGCATTTATTGGCTGTCGATGATCGCGGATTTACACATCAATAGCATCGACGTTTCAATAGCATGGACGGTCTACAAATCGTTGCACAGCACTACTGACAGCAGAATCGAGGTTAGCTAATTTTTCCGGAGTTAACTCGGCATCCAGTTTAAAATCGTATTCATTGATAGAGTCATTCGTAATATTAAGCGACAGATGCCCCATATAACAACCTGAGCCTGGTGTAACGATTAGCGGGATGGGTTCTGGCAAGCTAAATCTGTGCGAGTCGTGCTTAGCTACGGTCTGGGGATAACACGATCTCTTTCTCAATTTTTTATTGTAGCTGCACTTGCGCTCTGTTTTTACATCAAGCAGAATTTTATACAGGCCATGCGTCGCAGAAAGTGCATCATATTTAAGTTTCATGACCGTTGCACCGCTTGATTCATACGTATACAAATTATAGCCATCGTACTCAGACAGCCCCTTATAAGGAACTGAGAAGCTAAAGCAATTATTTCGATTAAGCGCTGAATTTTCCGGGCAATGAAAAGACAGGGTAGTGGATTTAGAAGTTGGGTATCTGTCAGTTGCATAAAGCGTTACATCGTAAGTCAAAACCGCAACATTCGATTTTCCATCATCTTGAATGTCGCTGGCTTCATTGATTTTTTTACTGGTTGCACAGCCACCTAGCATCACTGCAAACAGCATATAAAATGTAATTCTGTGTAATCTCATTTTACCCTCTTCCTTAAAACCTATATCCGAAGTTAATGAATTTGTACGCTAACAAACTATGCCAGCTGGATATCCAATTTAGCTAATCACGCCTCAATCAGGCCTCAGGGCGCATGTGCGGAAACAACAACACATCTCTGATACTGGGCGATGCGGTTAAGAGCATAACCAGGCGATCAATACCTATGCCTTCACCTGCTGTCGGAGGCATACCGTATTCAAGTGCACGCACATAGTCTGCATCGTAATGCATGGCTTCTTCATCGCCGGCATCTTTGTCAGCAACCTGGGCCTGAAATCGCTCTGCCTGATCTTCGGCATCGTTTAGCTCTGAGAATCCGTTAGCCAATTCACGCCCGCCGACAAACAATTCAAACCGATCAGTGACTGATGGATCATCGTCATTACGTCGCGACAACGGCGACACTTCGGCCGGGTACATGGTAATAAACGTTGGGTCGTGCAATTTCTCTTCAACGCTTGCCTCGAAGATTTCAGTTTGAATTTTTCCGATACCCCAGTTTGGCTTGACTTCAATGTGCAGGGACTTGGCAATGCCGGCAGCTTTGGCAGAATCTGCCAAGTCAGCGGCATTAATTGAGTCGTTATATTGAAGAATGGAATCGAACATACTTAAGCGTGTAAACGGTTTGGCAAAATCAAAAGTGCTATTGCCATCTTCGGTTGGAATGCTGGTTGAACCAATAACATTTTCGGCAATGCCACGAAACAACTCTTCTGTTAAGTTCATCAAGTGTTCGTAGGTAGCATAGGCTTGATAAAATTCAAGCATTGTAAATTCAGGATTATGTCGTGTGCTTAAGCCTTCGTTTCGAAAATTCCGATTTATTTCAAATACACGTTCAAAACCACCGACAACCAATCGCTTTAAATACAATTCTGGTGCAATTCGCAGAAACAAGTCCATATCCAGGGCATTGTGGTGGGTTACAAATGGACGCGCTGCAGCGCCACCGGGGATCACCTGCATCATTGGTGTTTCCACTTCTAAATAATCGCGCTCTAACAAAAACTGGCGAATATAGCTGATAACCGCTGTACGTGTACGAAACGTAGCGCGAGTCTCTTCGTTCATGATTAAGTCGACATAGCGTTGCCGATACCGCGTTTCCTGATCACTTAAACCATGGAATTTTTCTGGCAACGGTCGCAAGGATTTGGTCAACAACTGCATTTGTGAAACCTTAATGCTGAGCTCACCCGTTTTAGTGATAAACAGCGTGCCTTCGGCGGCCACGATGTCACCGATATCCCACGTTTTAAAGTCACTGTAGGGCTCTTCACCTAACTGTTCGCGCTGTACAAACAATTGGATGTCCCCGGTGACATCGCGAATGCCAGCAAAACTTGCCTTGCCCATGATTCTGCGCGACATCATGCGACCAGCGATACTGACCGTGATGCCCTCTTCAGCCAGAGCCTCTTTTTCTTTACCTGTATGGGCTGCTTGTAAGTCACCAGCCTTGTGCTGCGGCTCGAAGGTGTTGGGGAACGCGTTGCCTAGCTTGCGCTTTGCATTGAGCTTTTCACGCCGCTGTGCAATTAATTGATTTTCGTCTTCGCTCATGATGTTGCCTGATTACTGTTTTAAAGGCCTGCCTTCAAACTCTCTTTAAGAAACTGATCGATGTCGCCATCGAGCACAGCTTGTGTATTACTGGTTTCAACGTTGGTGCGTAAATCTTTAATGCGAGACTGGTCCAATACATACGATCGTATCTGGCTTCCCCAGCCAATGTCAGATTTTCCATCTTCAACCGCTTGTTGATCACCACTGCGTCGTTGCAATTCGGCCTCATACAACTTCGACTTCAGTTGTTTCATGGCGGTTGCTTTGTTCTTGTGTTGAGACCGATCGTTTTGGCATTGAACAACAATACCAGACGGTGCATGCGTGATTCGAACAGCAGACTCTGTGCGGTTAACGTGCTGACCACCCGCACCACTTGCACGATATACATCGATACGTAAATCAGCGGGGTTGATGTCTATATCAATATCGTCGTCCACTTCGGGCGATACAAACACGCCGGCAAACGAGGTATGTCGCCTGCTGCCGGAATCAAAGGGGCTTTTTCTAACCAAGCGATGCACACCGGTTTCTGTACGCAACCAACCAAAGGCATATTCACCATCATATCGAATGGTCGCAGATTTTATCCCAGCCACATCCCCGGGCGAGACTTCAATAAGTTCAGTCTTGAAACCCTGGCGCTCACCCCAGCGTAAAAACATGCGTAGCAGCATTTCTGCCCAGTCTTGTGCTTCTGTGCCACCACTGCCGGATTGGATATCCAGAAACGCATTGGCTTGATCATTATCGCCGGCAAACATGCGTCGGAACTCAAGTCCAGCTACGCGATCTTCATAGCCAGCTAAATCTTTGACCACTGAATCAACGGTTTCCTGATCGTCTTCTTCACGCGCCATTTCCAAAAGATCGATGGCATCGCCTAAGCCAGCATCGAGTGTGTCAAACACATCGAGCGTGTCTTGCAAGGAGGCGCGCTGTTGACCCAGCTTTTGTGCTCGCTCTTGATCTGCCCAAACATCGGGGTTTTCGAGTTCGAGCAGGATTTCTTCTAGTTGTTCTTTTTTGCCCTGATAGTCAAAGATACCCCCTGAGGGATTCTGCTCGAGTACGCAAGTCTTCGATGTGCTGCACGTAGGGGTTAATTTCGATCATGACGACAATCTATGAATGTAGTAAAGAATAAGCTCAAGTTTAGCTTAAATAGCGCTCTGTTATCTGTATAGCTACAACTGAATATGTCGCACCATCAGCTGCAAACTCTGGCTGCCACGGTAATGGTTGACCGACAAGGCATAAACAACGTGAACGGTGTCACCAGTGGGCACAGTATCTGGTTGATTGAATGCAATGGCATCAAAGACCTTTCCATAATCAGAGGCATAATCGGAGGCATAATCGGAAGCGTCAGCATCTCCTACTGATCTGAGGCGTAATTTTAGATGGCCGACACCCACCACGCGAGTATCTTCAACAATAAAAAAATCATCAAAAACAGGGGCGCTGAATTCTTGCCCCCAGGGACAAACATTGTCTATAAGCTGAGCGCTCGCCAGGGTTCGCTCAGAATCGACTAAGCTGCCATCACTGAGAAAATTCAGCTTAGGGAGTTCACTGTTGAGCACACGCTTGATTTCTTTATTGAACGCTTCAGCAAATTCGCTAAACTGCGCACGCTTTAAGGTGAGCCCTGCAGCCATTGCGTGACCGCCAAACTTATCGATCAGATCAGGGTTTTGAGTCGCCACTGCATCGAGGACATCACGAATATGCACACCGAGAATTGATCTGCAAGAGCCTTTCAATAGTTTTTCGTCATCAGCGGCAAAAATAGCAACTGGCCGGTTGAGTTGATCTTTTAAGCGACCCGCCACAATCCCGATGACGCCTTGATGCCAGTGTTCATCAAATAAAACAATACCAAATGATAAGTGAGTGTTATCCCCTAACACAGCGTCGTCGGCCAGTATAGCTTCAGCCTCATCTCGCATTTTTCGCTCTATAGCCCGTCGCTGTTGATTAAGTGTGTCGAGCTCCGTTGCTAATGTTAACGCTTCAGCATCATCATCAGTCAAAAGGCAATGTATGCCGCGTGTCATGTCATCGAGTCGACCCGCAGCGTTGAGTCGCGGGCCAATTGCGAAGCCGATATCACTTGCCGTAATGCGTTCAGCCACACGCCCTGCTCTTGAGAGTATGGCTTTCACGCCCGGGCGTGTGTAGCCTTTTCGAATTCGTCGTAGTCCCTGTTCAACCAAAATGCGATTCACACGATCAAGCGCAACAACATCAGCCACCGTACCAATGGCAACCAAATCGAGATAGTCTGCAAGCTTGACCTGAGCACCAGCTATCCCTTCTTTGGCAAGCGCAGCCCTCAACGCCAACAACACATAAAAGCAAACACCCACGCCCGCCAAATTGCCACTGGGGAACGTAGCTCCAGGTATGTTCGGATTAACAACTGCTACGGCGCGCGGCAAAACCGGCGGTGGCAAATGATGATCAGTCACGACAACATCAATAGATAGCGCTTTAGCATGCTCCACACCGTCTACAGAGGCAACACCATTATCTACTGTAACGATAAGATCTGGCCTGTTTTTAGCTGCTACGTCAACGATTGCTGGTGATAAACCATAGCCATACTCAAATCGATTGGGCACGAGAAAATCAACTTGCTCGCAACCCATCGCACGCAGTGCCATGACCGCCAGTGTGGTGCTGGTAGCACCGTCACAATCGTAGTCACCCACAATCAATATTTTTTGTTGTTCTACCCGTGCCCTTAACAAGCGATCAACTGCCGCATCGATACCCAGTAACGTTTCCGGTGTTGGTAAATCAGCCAACGCAAAATCAAGCTCGCTGGCAGACTCCACACCACGCATGTTCAACAATCGATTAATTAGCTGGTTTTCGTGCAGCTTATGCGCTTGTGCTGTTGGTTTTCTACGAATGATAGAAACGTCGGTACTCATTTTTTAGCCTTCGCCGTATTTTTTTGAGACTTCTTTGAAATACGTGCTTTAAGCCAATCTTTTATTCGAAAAGATCGTGCGTAACTGACAGTAGATGATTTGGGCGTTTCAATAATGGACTGACCTTCGCAGCCGTCAAGAGTAAATTCGCTAATATGTCCGTTCGCTACTGCCTGCTGTGCCGGTTGAATCCATTGGGTTAGCAAATTCATTTTTTGATGGTTTAATTTTTCTTGATCACCGCTGAGCCAGGCCTCGTACACAGTTGTATCAAGGATAATCACATGACCTTTGCTTGCCTCCCACTTAAATTCTTTAAATGGCACGAGTGTTATGTTCAGTTGACTAGCTAAACCACTGGCGTAGGTATCCTCAGCAATTAAAACAACATCCAAATCCGTTGGCACAGCATTACTTTTAGCACCACCCCAAAACCACATCGCATTGATGGGCAATTGTCCTGCAGCAACTCTGGCGGTGTTGACCGGATGGTCGTGAAATAACATCTGAACTTCTGTCATTAAACGACGCCAGTCTCCTGCTTGAGAATCTCGTGGAAGGTAATTGGCGATTTTGCCATTTGCCACGGCATGTGCAGGCCACGTATCAAGGCTTGTTGCTGGCATACCGCACAGATACAAATGCCCGTTGCAGGTTTCTTCAACCCGTAGTTGGTCTGGATTGATCAATTGATTAACCGACTCAATCAGCGCGCTGGATTCATCATGGCTGACCGATAACGCTGCAAACGGTAAAAGGCGGGCATTGTCCTTGTCGGCTTGCAAATGAACAAGATCTGCACAAACACAATGCGCCGGTGCGCTGGCACCGGTTTCAAAAAAATATCGGTATTGCGCTATCGGCAACTCGCCCAAGGAGGCAGCTGGCTGCTGCAATGCGACTGCCAGGGCTTGCTCGTAGCATTGGCTGCTGTTTTGTACTGCGACTGCATCGTTCTGGTCGATTGGTGCTTGAGAGCCATTATTTCGACTTTCACCCTCCTCTTGCTGAGCAACGGTGGAAAAGCAGCCAGGTGCTAGCAGCGTTACTCGGGCAGATGTGTCGGTTATCACAGGCAAAGTCACAGTATAATCTGAGAAAGGTGGCGCTAATTGAGCATCTATTTAATCATAAGTGGAACTTGGCGCCCCCTGCCCCATCCTAATAAGCACGCCATACACAATTACGCTAATGGACCAGTATGAAAAATAAGAAATTTATCCTGATCGTTGTTGCCATTCTGGTGGCGGCTTTTTTTATCTTCGATTTAGGACGCTTTCTGAGTTTGGATTACTTAAAAAGCCAGCAGGCGGCATTGGATTCACTCTACAGTAGTCGCCCATTTTTTGTCATTGCCAGCTTCTTTGCTATTTACGTTGCTGCCACCTCACTCTCCTTACCCGGCGCTGCCATTTTGACTTTGGCAGCAGGTGCCATTTTCGGGCTGTTCACAGGTACGCTGGTCGCCTCGTTCGCCTCTTCGATTGGTGCCACCATTGCCTTTCTGGTCTCACGCTTTTTGCTGCGCGACTCTCTCGAATCAAAATTTGGCGAAAAACTAAAAACCTTCAATAAGAACATCGACAGAGACGGCGCGTTCTATTTATTCACCGTTCGTTTAGTGCCAGTATTTCCATTTTTTCTTGTCAATTTGGTGATGGGCCTCACCAAGATTAAAACCGGTGTGTTTTATCTTGTCAGCCAGCTCGGTATGTTGGCCGGTACTATTGTGTTTGTTAATGCCGGTACTCAATTGGCAAAGATCGAAAGTCTCTCAGGAATACTGTCACCCAAAATCATTCTCTCTTTTGTGCTGCTGGGTATATTTCCTTTACTTGCCAAAAAGGTTTTAAATTTTATCAAGGCAAAAAAAGTCTACGCCGACTATCCAAAGCCAGATGTTTTTGATCGGGACATCGTGGTCTTAGGTGCAGGTTCCGGTGGCTTGGTGTCTGCCTACATTGCATCAGCCGTTAGAGCAAAGGTGTCGCTCATTGAACGCCACAAGATGGGTGGCGATTGCTTGAATACCGGTTGCGTTCCATCGAAGGCGCTGATTCGCAGTGCTAAATTGATGGACAACATAAAGCACTCCAGCCACTACGGTGTTGAGCAGGCCAGTGGTGAAATTGATTTTGCCAAAACCATGGAGCGCGTGCACAGCGTCATCCGTAAAATCGAGCCACATGATTCGGTGGAGCGCTACACAGATCTGGGTGTTGATGTTATTGAAGGTGATGGCAAGATTACCTCCCCCTGGACCGTTGAGGTGAACGGGCAGACGCTTACCACAAGAAACATTATTGTCGCCACCGGTGCCCGCCCTTTTGTTCCCCCTATTCCGGGACTGGATAAAATTAATTATTTAACCTCAGACAACTTGTGGGAACTAAGCGAATTGCCAAAGCGCCTGGTCGTGCTTGGCGGCGGCCCCATCGGATCTGAATTAACCCAGGCGTTCAAGCGCCTTGGCAGCGACGTTTGGCAGGTAGAGATGGCCGAGCGTATCATGAATCGCGAAGACCCGGACGTCTCGGACATAGTGCAGGAAAAGTTTATTGAAGACGGTGTTAACGTCATGGTCAATACCAAAGCCGTTGGTGTCGAAGTTAATGGCGAAGAAAAGCTACTGATGTGCGAGCAAGGCGATGAAAAAATAAAGCTGGCGTTTGATGAAATCATTGTCGCAGTAGGTCGAAGCGCACGGTCGAAAGGTTTTGGCCTGGAGGAACTAGAGATTCCCACGCGCAAAAATGGCACCATTGAAACCAACGATTTCCTGCAAACACGCTTTCCTAATATATATGCGGTTGGTGACGTTGCAGGTCCCTATCAGTTTACGCACACAGCATCGCATCAGGCATGGTATGCCAGCGTGAACTCGTTATTCGGTACATTTAAAAAGTTTCGTGCAGACTATCGCGTTATTCCGTGGGCAACATTTACCGATCCGGAAGTGGCCAGAGTGGGACTGAACGAGACGGATGCCAAAGATGATGGTGTTGCCTACGAAGTGACAACCTATGGCATTGATGATCTGGATAGAGCGATTGCAGACGGTGCGGCACACGGTATGGTCAAAGTGCTCACTGTTCCTGGCAAAGATAAAATACTGGGTGTGACCATTGTTGGTGCTAATGCCGGTGAACTGATCGCAGAATATGTTTTAGCCATGAAGCATGGCTTGGGTTTAAACAAAATACTGGGCACGATTCACATCTACCCCACTATGGCTGAAGCAAACAAATACGTTGCTGGCAACTGGAAACGCGCCAATCAACCAGAGACTTTGCTTAAGTGGGTCAAGCGATACCACGCTTGGCGACGCGGAGATAAATCGCAAAGCACGTCGTCTTGATTGCTTCACCCACAGAGGCCAGCTTTTGGCCGTGATTCGGTTAATTTAATGGCCTGAACAAACCACTTCAGCATCATCCGCACAACCCCCTTCATGCCGCCCTCAAGGCGGCTATCTGTCGATCGGATTGAGGCCCCTTATGATGCCCGTAATTGTTTTCTGGTCGGCTCTGTCAGGGCTCTTTTACTAATGATATGACTGCTTATTTGCTTCAAACTTGGTCACCTTCATGGGTATTGAGCGACAAAATGGTCAAAAATAAATCCCTCCGTCCCCATTTTGGAGTTTGAGCCTGCACAAGCTTTAAAATCAAGTAGCGACAAGCCTCTGGATATTCAGGAATTAACAGAGCTGGCATCAATTGCATTTGCCGAAAAAAGTACCCTGAACACAAAACTAAGTAATCATGACAATGACAAAGCTCTCATGGACATACTCAGCGTCGGCACATCCGCTGGCGGGGCCAGAGCAAAAGCGGTGGTGGCTTTTAATCCGGACACATTACAAGTGCGTTCAGGACAAGTAGAAATACCCTCAGGCTTCGATCACTGGCTCATCAAATTTGATGGTGTTGATTTTAGCGGTGATTGGGGTATTGCCGACCCGGCAGGTTATGGTTTGCTCGAATACAGCTACTACCTAATGGCGCAACAGCGCGAAATGGAAATCATGGAGAGTCGCCTGTTTAGCGAAAACGGTCGTAATCACTTTATGATCCGTAGATTCGATCGCGGCAACCGGGGGGCCAAGCACTTTGTGCAAACATTCGCCGCGCTGAATCACTTCGACTATTACAAAAGTGGTTTGTATTCGTACGAGCAACTGTTTATGACAATGAAACAGCTGAACATCTCACAAGCATCAATTGAACAACAGTTCAGACGCGCTTTGTTTAACCTGGTTTCGTGCAATCAAGACGATCACGTAAAAAATTTCGCCTTTACGATGGACCGACTAGGCCAATGGGACGTCTCTCCGGCTTATGATCTTTGTCATTCTGAAGGCAGCGACTTTACTCGTTCTCATCAACTGAGCATTAACGGCAAAACAGGTGACTTTAATTTATCAGACATTAAACACCTGGCTAAATCGCAGGGCTACCCAGAAACAGAGAAAAACGCATACTGGAACAAATAGTCGATGTATTTTCCAACTGGACAACGACCGCATCGCAGCTTGATGTACCAAAAACTTTGCAAGCACACGTAGTTAAAACGCGTCGGCTTAAATGGAAATAGGCAATCAAAGACAGCTGTAATCTGGTAGGTAGGTAACTCCCCACCACATGAGGACACTATCCTGTTGGAACCAGCATGCCTTTAAGTGTTTTTTCATTAAGATCAAAGCGACTGGAAATCTCAAAAATTTGCCTAAGAGTTTCATCATCAACTGGAATGCCTTGTTTCTCTCTGATTGCCTTACTGATTTTTTCTGGTTCTCCTGGCATTAACACTTCATCGACATCTTTAGCCGTTGGTTTTGCTTTTATGAAATCATAAAATTCTACTGTGCGTTTAAGCACCTGTTCTCTACTGTCAAATGCGGCAGGGTCGAGAATGACAGAAAACATATTGTTATAAACACCAGAGGGTATGTGTTCCTCAGTGGCAACTGTTGAATCACTAACCAGTGCGCCTGCCAACAATTCGACAAACAAACCCAAACCTGAGCCTTTATGATCACCAAATGCTGAAAGGGCGCCCTCTCTGGATTCTGCCATGGGCTTGGGGTCAGTAGTTGGCACGCCTTCTTTGTCAATGACCAACCCCAATGGCACCGTCTCACCTTTGTTACTGGCAACGCGTATTTTGCCAAATGCAACTGTGCTGGTGGCCATATCCAGCAAAGGTTTAGCGTCTCCGTTGACTGGCATGGCCATACTGATAGGGTTAGTAGAAAAACCAGGCTCTCTGGCTCCGTGCGGTGCAACTAACGGCGGGTGCCCAACCACGTTAACCATGTGAATTGAAACATAGCCTTTCGATGCGCAATACTCTGAGTAGGTTCCCACCCGCGACACATGACCCGCTTTTCTCAGCCCAAGCACCGCGACTTTGTGTTCGTCAATCGTTTTCATTGCATGGTCAAGTGCCAGTAAAGCCATGCGATGCCCAAACCCTTTTTTAGCGTCCACAATGGAAATAGCACCCACCGGCTCATGATATTCTGGCGTTTGATTAGGAATCAGATTGCCATCCAGCACTTGTTCTGCATACATCGGCAGCATGCCTATGCCATGCGAATCGTGTCCGGTAAGGTTTGCCAGTATCAAATGTTGAGAAACGATGTCAGCTTCTTGCTCGTCGCATTTGAAAGCAAGCAAAACCTGCCGAGTAAAAGCTTGCAGTGATTGAACGGTGTAATACATGACTACGATCTCCACGTGGCTGGGCCGAGAGCTAATCCGTTATGTTACCGCTAATTACAAATAGAGCACAAAGTGAGCGTTTCAGCATGCGATTGGCAAACCCCCAAGTTCCTGTGATAGAGTCGAGAGGCCAAGATCAATATTCAGACCGTTAAGTGGAAACAAATCCACTTTCTCAAAAAGGCCAACCATGTTAATTACAGCATGAGTTCTGAGTAAATGCGCATAGCTTAATAAGGACATGACTAAGAAGAGCATGACTAAAAAGCGCAAAAAATCCACGTCCAACGCTGCTGAGTCGACAAGTATAAAATCGACCCAGTCGAAGACAAAAAAATCCAGGCAGCAATCTGCTACGCTGGCTGCTGCGGAAAAAATAAGAGAACTCATTTTCAATGGCGAACTTGTCGCAGACTCAAACCATCTGGAAACCGAATTAGCTGAGCGCTTGGGCATGTCGCGAACCCCTGTCCGCGAAGCAACCCTAATGCTCCAGGCCACAGGCCTGCTAGAAGTAAAGCCGCGTAAGGGAATTAAAGTTTGTGGCATCAGCACATCAGACATTGCTGAAATCTTTGATGTCATCGAAGAGTTAGAATGCATGGCGGCAAAAAGAGCCGCATTGGCTAACTATGCCAACGAAGATTTAGTCATCATGCAAAAAGCTATCGATGATATGGATAGCGCTTTAGAGCAAAAAGACAGAACAGCCTGGGCAATCGCTGATGAAGCCTTTCACAACGAATTAATCCGTTTAGGAAACAATAGCCGAGTAAAGCAGTTTGCTTCCTGCGCAAATGATCAAATACATCGCGCTCGCAGAATCACACTCAATATGCGGCCTCTGCCAACCAAAGCTAACGATATGCATCGCAAAGTCTACAAGGCCATTGAAAAAGGTGATGTACAAACTGCAATTGAAGCTCATCGTAAACATACTAGCGATACCAAAGAACTCCTTATAGGTTTACTCGACTTGGCAGGCCTCAAACGCATATAGTTGTCGCTCACAAAGACTGTCCACATGATGTACCTTGACCATATAATTATATTAGCCAGCCCCGAAGCTCCCGAAGCCGATGCCTTACTTGAGATTGGATTAATCGAAGGCACCTCAAACGATCACCCCGGTCAAGGAACAAGCAACCGTCGATATTTTATGGCAAATACAACTATTGAATTTTTGTTTGTCCATAATATTGCCGAAGCTATGAACGGTGTGGGTAGTAAATTAAGAATTGTTGAACGAGCGATCAATATTGATGGTTCGCCATTTGGATTAGTAACGCGTACCGACGATGGTACGAAGCCTGCATTTCCTGCGTGGCAATACCAGCCAGATTATTTTCCACAGGGTATGCATTGTTACGTTGGAAAAAACTCAGACAACTTTAACGAGCCGCTCTGTATTTGTATGCCTCCTGCGCTACCGAAACCAGATAAATCGCCAGAGCCTGATAACTCTTCCTGGAATCTCACTGAGCTTCAATTGTACATTCCTGCCATAGTCGCCAGCACAGAGCTGACAACGTTTGGTGAATGTGATTTGGTCTCTCTCCGTTTTAACGAGGATCACAAATTAAAACTGATTTTTAACCGTGGCAGCAAGGGTGAATCCAGGAATTTTTTGCCTGACATTCTTTTAGTCATGGAATGGTGAATACTTGCGCCGTCACAAGTAATACTGGCTTATTCAAATTAACGTTAAGCACTGCGTTTTCAATGCTCAATCAGGATTAATAACCCAACACATATTAATTACGCTTTAACTTATTTTTACTGCCACAACGTGTTGTCGTAAGTTCAACACACCCTATATCAAAGATCCCGCCCGCACCTAATAACTCGGGCTGTAATCTCACCGAGTGCCAGCAGTCCATACCTGCAATCAACGCTGGCGCCGAGCCCACAAATTTATACAGATACGAATCCGATTCATTGCAGTCTAACGAGGCACCCTGTGCAGAACCAAACTGGAGCCACAACATCAAAGCCGAACCCGCTATTTTCACGCTCAATACTCCCTTTTTTTCGACAATTATTACTGAATAGTGAGCAGATTTTGCGTAGCATAAAAAGCAAGCAGAACAGACAGGCCAAAAAATAGAACATCGTTATGAGCAAGCCTTCGGGTTCTTTCTTCGCGACATGTTCGCTCAAACACTGATTCGCTTCGCTTATTGTTTCGGTTCTGATTGTTATAGTTTCGTTCGGACATCACAAGCACTCCTCGATGATTTATCAAATCAGCAGTACAGAGTATCCACGTATTCGGCTATGACAAAAGGTAATTTTACTTGCCCAGGGACATTAATGAGGCAGCTGGTACAATTACCCTCGAACTAATGCAATTTCCGGTAACTATTTTTATAAATGTGCCAATGGAAACAATACTAATAACCGGAAGCCCGGGCTCGGGAAAAACATCCACAGCAAATTGCCTTGCAGAAATATTCAGAGAACAGAAAATTCATCATATCGTTATTGATCCCGATGAGATCGCCAGAATATTCCCGGAAGATTCGCTTTCAGAATTAAAACTGGATGCCTTGGCAGCACTCCACCCACTCTATGTGAAAATGAACGTCGAAAAAATCATCATTCCGATGACTATTGATGATGATAACGATTTAAACAATGTTTATACGGTTTTTGGTAGAGAAAATACTCGGGTTTTTAAACTGATTGTTGCTGAAAAAATTTCAATTAAAAGAGTGGTTGATCGAGAGCCCAATGAATACTGGAAAAATAAATTGTCGGATATTGTGAGAGCCTACAACCAAAATGAACGTGCTCGAACATTCGAATGCACCGACATCCATGCAAACAACAAATCAATCGCTGATATTGCCCTGGCTATTTTTACGAGTCAATCAACGAGCTCAGCTATGCCGGGGTCAAATCCAAAAGCGTAGAAAACTTTTCCAACATTTGGGCGGCACGAGAATCCCAATGATTAGCCACCATGGCTTCTCTGCCGTACTGCTGAAGCTTTTGCATGCGCACTTCATCGTTTTGCAGGGCAAGCAATTCTTCACGTAATTGTTGCGGTGAGTCAACCTGCACTAGCGCATCTTGCATGCCCATATCTGCAACCGTACGAGGATTAAGCTTTTCAGTAACCACGACACAACCACTGGCCAGCGCCTCAAAGATACCGGTTTCAAAATCATCAACGCTTTCCTGGGCAAAGTGAATATTGACTGAGATTTCGCTGTCTCGCAAATCGGCAAAATACGGCTCTCCGTAATTACCGCCGACAACATCTACTAAGTCCTCAACCTCACTTAACCATTGAGCACGCCGTTCAGATACATTGCGATTAAAAATAGCGAAACGCAAACGTTGTGCATCACCAGGATCATTTTCAATTGCACCGGCATTATGCATAACTGAACATCGGGGCATTAATTCGGGAAATTCTTTTTCCACTACTGACATGCAGGTGTAGGTGTGTACATACACCCATGATAGCGAGGCCTGTTTACTCAGTAGATTGTCCACATCTCGTCGCCGGCTTAACGGCTCTGTGCTCCAGAAGACAACAGGCACTCTAAAAATATTGGTTAGTGCGGCGGGCATTTTCTCACCGCGCTGAATCAATACTATGTCTGGCTCAAAAGCGTCAGTTAAACCAAATAACTCGTGCCGCATCAACCACCAGGGTTTAAATTTCTTACGACGCGCACGGTAATCAAACCGACCTACCGTATGACCGGCCCGCTCAAACGCATTGGCCATCCAGTGCTCCGCTCCCCATCCAATATGATGGTGAACAGCAATATAGAGAATTTTCACTTGATGATTTATTCTGCAACGCTAGGTAACATTGGTCGCAAGTTGGTTATCGATAAGCTCTGGCTCACCAATATGAAATCCCTGAGCAAAATCAATACCGATATCACGAACCGCATTCAGGAGTCGAGGCGATTCGATAAACTCGGCAACTGTTCGCTTGCCCATCGATTTACTCATTTCATTTATGGACTTAACCAGGGTGAAATCGGTGGGGTCGTCCAGAATATTCTTGACCAACAGTCCATCTATCTTGAGAAAATCAATTGGCAATTTACGTAAGTATGCAAACGAGGATAAACCTGAGCCAAAATCATCAATGCTGAAGCGGCACCCAATTTCGCTCAGGACATTCATAAATTCAGATGCGCTGGACAAATTAGCAATAGTCGCTGTTTCTGTTAATTCAAAACATATTTTTTCTGCCGGAATTGCACTCTTTTTAATCTTGTCCACGAACAACTGCGCGTTCTCGATATTAGCAAACGTTGCACCTGATAGATTGAGCGAGCAGTGACGCAAACCACCCAATAAGCTGGGGTTAGCGCCTAGCCAGGCCAGCGTAAGCTCAAGTGCCCGCTCGTCCAGTGCCGTTGCCAGGCCGTAGCGTTCGGCCGATGGAAAGAATGATTGCGGATTGATCATCTGACCATCGACGCCTTTTAATCGCAATAGCATCTCAAACCGCAAGCCATCAGGTTGGTCATGAAGAGGCTGAATCTTTTGACAAGCCAACTGCAGGCGGTTGTTCTCCAGGGCTGAATTAATTTCCTCTACCCAATGAGTAGCAACATTACGGTTACTGGCATGCCCATCACCTTCCCGGTAAACCACCACGCGATTACGGCCTTCGTTCTTGGCAATGTAGCAAGCCGAGTCTGCGGCACTGAACAAAGACTTTATACTTTCCCATCGATCATCCACAACCACTAACCCAACGCTTACGCCAACTGTAAATCGGTTTTCACGCCAGAGGAATTGAAAATTTTCTACTTCGGCTCGTATCTGATTTGCCAGTTTCAACGCCTCGGCAACACTGCACTTATACAAGAACACACCAAATTCATCACCACCTAATCTAGCCAGCACATCGCTCTTTCTAACCAAGCTGTCAAACAATTGCGCTAACTGCCGCAGCAGCTCATCGCCCGCTTCATGGCCGCAGGTGTCATTAACAATTTTGAAACTGTCCAAATCCATAAAACACATGGCATGGGATTTTCGATCAGTTCTGGCTGACTTCAACGCTGTGCTAACCAACGACTCGAATTTTCGACGATTGACCAAGCCAGTTAGGGCATCGTGATTGGCATGGTAGGCCACGGCTTCGGCCTGCTTTACGGCAGCTGTCACATCACAACCGGTGCCTCGATAGCCAAGAAACTCTCGGTTCCGGTTAAAAACCGGGATGCCGCTATAGCGTATGACTTTGGTTTCGCCATTAACCACCCATCGAAATTCAAAGTCACGAAATGGTTGTTGATCTTTTAGCTGCGCCAGATGTTGTTTCCACTGATCAAGCTCGTTGACGTTAGCAGGATGCTCAAGCAACTGCTGATGGGTACGACCAATTAAGTGTTCTCGTGGTATACCAAGCACACCTTCGAGCTCATCGGTCACAAACCGAAACATAAATTTTGAGTCCAACTCCCAAAAGAAGTCCGCAGACGCTTTGGCAAAATGGCGATAGCGCTGCTCACTTGCACGAAGCTCTTGCACCTCACGAGGAATATTCACCGGGTTCAGGTTTTGACCAGACGTGACGCTCAGCGCAGCATCAGGTGCTGGACTTACTGAGGAACTTTGCACACTCACATCAATGAAAGACAACAGGGTCGCCCGAGTGGTACCCCATTGCACCGGAGTCGCTCGTGCAATAAGACGCAGGGGCTCACCCTCACGTGTAAGTGCAGTGACGGTTAGCCGCTGTGTTTGTACCGATGATGGATATTCAAAATCATCGATCGACGCCGAGGTAAGTCTGGCTATCTCGGTGTCTGCAAAAAGATCAGCCAATACGCCGTGATCTGCTAAAGCTTGCGCATTAGAAAATCCAAGCAAGCCTGCAGCATTGTCATTAGCAAATAAAATATCGTCTTTACTGAAAATCAGGCTGCCCTGAATACCGTCGTTTACCAACGTTTGGAAATCGATCGTGACCGCTGACTTGGGTGGTGTCACACTGGGTCCACCAAGCAGGCGCAAATCGATTCCGGACACTTTGCCATCAGAACTAAAGACCGGTGTACGCACGATCATTGCCTGCGTTCGGGTTTTACCAATTTCTATAGCACTAATGTCGGCCTGGGCGGAGTACATGGCTTGGCTATCGAGTGCCAGCTGCTCACGAGCAACATCGTTAGACAACAAGTCAAAATCGGTTTTTCCGATGACCTCTTCAGGCGAATCAAAGCCAAGACTTTGCGCATAGGCCATTGAACAGGCACGATAGATGAGATGATCATCTTTTAAGGCAACGCGGTCTGACTGCTGACCAAGCAAATCCGTCTTACTCAGCATACGCATACTGCGCACCCCCTGAATACGGTTTGGTTCTCTTGCTGAGGCAGTCAACTATCACGTCATAAAGCAAAGATGTGTAATGAGCCATTGAGTATAGAGCATCAGCAAAAATGTAAAACCGAAGCTGTCGCACAATGAAAATAGCAATATTTTCTTAAATAACAATGGCTTGGCGTTTTTTGCCGATTACAATAAGCCTGCCTCACGCTCAAACGGACAATTTTTGCGCAGGTTTTTGGATGATTCAGAGCAATCCGGACAAGCACGAGCTCAGCTTCGGTGCGGTTGTAAAACAATACAACGCCACGGTTAGACTCACAAGTTTCGCCGATACTGCCCTCCGACGGCAAACATGGCATCGGTCAACTGACCTAATGAGCAAACTTCAGCGGCACTCATCAGCGCGCCAAAAACATTCCCGTTACTAATGGCTGTTTGCTGTACGTGCAGCAGTGCCTGAGACGACTGTTCGGCATGTCGATCGTGAAATTCGGCCAGTTTCTTTATCTGACTTTGCTTTTCATTATCGCTTGAACGAGCCAGCTGTATTTCATGTGGCACCTCTTCATCAGGATTAACAAACATATTAACGCCGACAATCGGCAAAGAGCCATCATGTTTGCGATGTTCGTACAGCATGGATTCATCCTGAATTTTACCTCGCTGGTATCCCGTTTCCATTGCACCCAATACACCACCCCGATCGGAGATACGGTCAAATTCGTCCAACACCGCCTCTTCTACCAAGTCGGTTAGTTCATCCATGATAAAGCTGCCCTGCCCCTGGTTTTCGTTTTTAGCCAATCCCCATTCACGATTAATGATCAGCTGAATGGCGATCGCACGACGTACGGACTCGTCTGTTGGCGTGGTTACGGCTTCATCGTACGCATTTGTGTGCAAGGAGTTGCAGTTATCGTAAACCGCGATTAACGCTTGCAACGTAGTACGGATATCGTTGAAAGCCATTTCCTGTGCATGCAAAGAACGGCCAGATGTTTGGATATGGTATTTCAAACGCTGACTGCGATCATTAGCACCAAAGCGTTCGCGCATTGCCACAGCCCAGATACGACGCGCCACTCGTCCTAGTACTGTGTACTCAGGGTCCATCCCGTTACTAAAGAAGAAGGACAAGTTTGGCGCAAAGTCATCAATCGACATCCCGCGAGCTAAATAACTCTCAACATAGGTAAACCCGTTAGCGAGCGTGAGTGCTAATTGGGTGATTGGATTAGCGCCAGCTTCTGCAATGTGATACCCGGAAATGGACACTGAATAAAAGTTTTTTACATCGTTCTCAATAAACCATTCCTGAATATCGGCCATCATTTTTAAACTGTATTCAGTAGAGAATATGCAAGTGTTCTGTCCTTGATCCTCTTTTAGAATGTCGGCCTGTACCGTGCCTCGAACCTGTTTAAACGTATTTTTTCGTATATCGCTTTTTTCATCATCAGAGGGTTCACGATTGTTAGTTGACGTGAATTTTTTGAGTTGCTGTCTATAGGCGGTAATAAAAAAGAACGCCAGAATGGTTGGTGCTGGCCCGTTTATAGTCATGGAGACAGACGTACTTGAGTCGCATAAATCAAAACCGTCGTACAACACTTCCATATCGTCGACTGTGGCAATTGACACGCCAGAGTTGCCTACCTTGCCGTATATGTCTGGACGAGTAGCCGGATCGTTCCCGTACAAGGTGACTGAATCAAATGCCGTTGACAACCGCTTTGCACTGGCGTGTTCCGACAAAACTTTAAAGCGTTTGTTGGTGCGCAATGGATCGCCTTCGCCAGCAAACATGCGAGTCGGATCTTCGCCTTGGCGCTTGAACGGAAACACACCTGCCGTATAAGGGAAATAACCAGGCAGATTTTCCCGCATCAACCATGCGAGCAAGTCTCCGTGATCTGAATAACGCGGCAAGGCGACTCTGGATACCTTTGTGCCACTGAGCGATTCTACTTTTAACGGTGTGCTTAGCGTCTTGTCACCGCGCTGTGTTATATGCTCGTCGCCCGTGTATGCCTCTACAAGCTTTGGCCAGTTGTTCAGCAGCTCGGTGGCTTCATCGCTCAAACGTTGCTGCCGCTGAGCAATCAATTGGTTTAAGGCTTTATTGTCCGACTCATTTTTATCCGATGCAATGCTTTCAGACAACAGCATATTCGATGCCGACTCAAGCTGCTGCACTTCCCTGGCAATACGCGCTTGTTCAGAAACCTGTTTATGGTAATCGCGCACCGCATCGGCAATATCAGATAAATACCGTTGGCGTTTGGAGGGTATGATGCTTGTGCTGCTGGTACTCGCTGTTACATCTACACGTGGTAACACGCCTTTGTCTACCGATAACCCGGCATCAACGAGTGCTTCCATCACTGATTGATAAAGCGCGGTCACACCATCATCATTAAACAACGCGGCAATAGTGCCGTAAACAGGCATGGACTCAACAGGCGACGCAAACGCTTCACGATTTCGTTGTACTTGCTTACGAACATCACGCAGGGCATCGTCACCGCCTTTGCGTTCAAACTTGTTAATGGCAATAACATCAGCAAAATCGAGCATGTCGATTTTTTCTAACTGACTGGCAGCACCAAACTCTGGAGTCATAACGTACAGAGACACATCACAGACTGGCACTATGCCAGCATCACCTTGACCAATGCCTGGTGTTTCCACAATGATTAAATCCACACCGGCTAATCGGCAAGCATTGATCATATGCGGTAAGGCTTCAGGTACTTCGCCCCGCGCATCTCTTGTGGCTATGGAGCGCATAAACAAGTTGTCGTGCTCTATTGCATTCATGCGAATACGATCACCCAGCAAAGCCCCACCGCTTTTACGCCGAGACGGGTCAATGGCCAGTAATGCAACTGATACCGTATCGCCATGATCCAGACGCAGGCGTCTTATTAGCTCATCAGTGACACTTGATTTACCAGCACCACCAGTACCTGTGATACCAAGCACAGGGGCTCGAGGTGTATTGTCGAGTGCTGCATTTGTTAACCTGTCTAATTCAGTATTGCCAAGCTGATCGTTTTCGATACGCGATAACAGTTTTGCTAACACGCCATGTTGATTTACATCAAACGGTTTGACTGTTGGTTGAAGCAGTTGGGTAACATCCGATTTTTTATTCTTGAGTTGGGCTTGCGCTGCGGTATCGATCATGTGCTGAATCATGCCCTGCAAGCCCATGGACTGACCATCTTGCGGGGAGTAGATTTTGGCAACACCGTAGTCGTGCAATTCGGTTATTTCATTTGGCACAATGACACCACCACCGCCACCAAATACCAGGATGTTTTGCGCTGCTCGTTCGCGCAAACAATCAATCATGTATTTGAAATATTCAACGTGCCCACCCTGATAAGAGCTAATGGCAATGGCGTGCACATCTTCTTGAATCGCGGCGTTGACAATTTCAGCAACTGAGCGGTTGTGACCTAAATGAATAACTTCAACGCCACCAGCCTGCAGAATCCGGCGCATAATATTGATAGAAGCATCGTGACCGTCGAACAAGCTTGCAGCAGTAACAAACCTCAATCGCGGTTTGGTTGCGTCAGTGGAAATCGATTCAACGGATGCGGACATAATCACCTCAGAGCAAGAGTTATCATTATCACTTGACCTATATACTATGGTCAACTTACCCTAGTTTACTAAGCAATTTCCGAGCAAACAAATGTATCGAAATCTTTCAGATGATCCCGTCGTTATTGTTGGTGCAGCCAGAACCCCTATGGGCAGCTTCCAGGGCGAGCTTTCGGGTATGAGTGCACCCGAGCTTGGCAGTGCCAGTATCAAGGCAGCTCTTGAACGTGCCAACGTGCAAGGTGAGGACATTGAGGAAGTCATCATGGGTTGCGTGCTACCAGCTGGCCTGGGGCAAGCACCTGCAAGGCAAGCGTCTATCGGTGCCGGCATTCCCAAATCAGTCGGCTGCACCACCGTTAACAAGATGTGCGGCTCGGGTATGAAAGCTGTGATGTTTGCCAATGACCTTATACAAGCTGGTAGTGCCAGCACGATGGTTGCCGGTGGGTTGGAAAGTATGACTAATACACCTTATGTACTACCCAAAGTGCGTGACGGATTGCGTATGGGCCATAGTGAGGTAAAAGATCACATGTTTCTGGATGGACTTGAAGATGCGTATGAACCAGGTCGATTGATGGGAAGCTTTGCAGAACAAACGGCCACGCATTATCAATTTAGCCGCGAAGCACAAGATGAGTTTGCTATCACGTCTTTGGCGCGTGCGAACAAAGCCATTAACGAAGGTGTGTTCGAAACCGAGATTACACCAGTAACTGTCACAACCCGACGAAGCGAAACAGTGGTAGATCATGATGAACAACCCCCAAAAGCTGATATAGCAAAAATACCTAAGCTGCGCCCGGCGTTTGCAAAAGACGGTACGGTCACAGCCGCTAACTCGAGCTCTATTTCTGACGGTGCCGCATCACTTGTTTTAATGAAGCAATCCGAGGCACAGCGACGCGGTTTGACTCCACTGGCAAAAATTTTGGGCCACGCAAGTTTTGCGCATGCGCCTGAGTGGTTTACCACTGCTCCCGTTCACGCAATCGACAGCTTGCTTAAAAAGCTTGACATAAAAACCGACGATGTAGACCTCTATGAAATTAACGAAGCCTTCGCTGTGGTTACCATGGCTGCGATGCACGAATTAGGTTTACCTCACGATAAAGTCAATGTGTATGGTGGTGCTTGCGCCATGGGGCATCCAGTGGGCGCATCCGGTGCGCGCATATTGGTGACTTTGATGAATGCACTGGAACGCCACGACAAAAAAACGGGTGTGGCAGCACTTTGCATAGGCGGTGGTGAAGCTACAGCAGTAGCGATTGAACGGATATAAGCTGAAACTCAAGTCATGCGTAATTTTGAGTAAAGCTTGATTTGAAGTACGCTTTAATTTGGAGTAAAACTTGAACTGGAATAAAACATGAGTAGCCCAATAGATTTCTATTTTGACTTTTCGTCTCCGTATGGCTATCTGGCCAGCACGCGCATTGAGGCCATTGCTGAAAAACATGGGCGCACGGTAAATTGGCAGCCCATCTTACTGGGCGCAATCTTTAAGGTTTCAGGGCAAGCACCACTAACAACTTATCCACTTCGTGGTGACTATGCATTGCATGATTTTGCGCGCGCAGCGCGAGAAAACAAGACCCCCTTTCAAATGCCAGACCCATTTCCGGTTGGTGCTGTTGCTGCCAGCCGGGCTTGCTGTTGGTTGAAAGCATCAGATGATCCTCAACACGACCACGCCAGGCTCACCAAATTTGTACACGGCATTTTTCATGCGTTCTATGTTGACAATCAAAACATCAGTGATGTTGAAGTTGTACTTGCGGTTGCCAAGTCTGCTCAGATTAACACCGATGCAATGGCAGCTGGCCTGGCCGACCAGTCGATTAAAGACGCTTTAAAGAGCGCTGTTGAACAAGCCATCGAACGCGGTATTTTTGGTTCACCAACAACCGTTGTAGATGAAGAACTATTTTGGGGCAGTGATCGACTTGAACAAGTTGATCGCTGGTTAAGTCGTGGTGGTTGGTAAGCAGTGAATAACACCGACAATAATCCAGAAAGACGTTTGGTCATACTTGGGTTGTTGCTGCAGGCTTTGCATGTTCTATTTGGCTTTACTGCAGTGATGGGCATGTTTATCAATCATATGATGATCGAGCAAAGTAAAAATACTGTCTACTATTCACACCTGCGCTGGCAACTCGTCACATTTTGGGTCTGTGCAGCAATGTATGCTCTGGCAGGTGCCGCCTGGTTTTACACAGGGGCTTTATGGCCAGCTTTGAGCGTGTTATTGTTCAGCTTCTATCGCATCGCTCTGGGCGTGTACTACTGCTTTTACAACCAGCCAATAAAACGATTGGTCTAGCTAGTGCCCATCCGGAAACAGATAAAACACTGAATCCATTGAAAATATAATGCGGTATATGTAAAAAATCCTCTTGGTTTTGTTATCTTTAGAGTGCGAACCGAAAAGAAACAACCAAGAGGATTTA
>Ga0209187_1000752_pt1 | contig 48592 bp, 44 predicted proteins | sample BantaG_FD_187430 | JGI IMG/M metagenome (GOLD analysis project Ga0209187, IMG submission 187430) | Marine algal microbial communities from Bantry Bay, Ireland - BantryBay_4 metaG (SPAdes) (version 2) | ecosystem: Host-associated > Algae > Red algae > Unclassified | place: Bantry Bay, Ireland...
ACTTCGCCACCCCCGCCAGCCAAACCATATCAATGACAAAAAACGCAATGACGGTAAAGCCGTAGCAGATGAGAAGGGTCGAGAGGGGGAGCGTGTTGGTCATGAGGTATATACGCGCGGGCGGGGGGAGGTGGTTGAAAAAAGTTAGAAAAGTCCCTGTTGAGCCGGACCCGGATATCCCCCCTCACGGGACTTTACCAACTCTATAAACTCAGCGAGGCTCATCAACCAAGTACGCTGATGCTTAGAATAAGCGTTGTGTCGGTCAGCTGGCACCACAAGCTGTAGGTTGTCTGCCTTCATCGTCTCAGTCGTTGTTTCTGGAATGCCGGGGTCTAAGGTTAAGAGGTGTTTTACAGGAATTCGATCAGCTTCAGAAAGCACTTGTGACCAGCGCTCTTTACAGGATGATTTGGCGGCAAGCATGGTTAGGAGACCGACAGAGTAGTTTTGGTCTAGGTAGGCTTCCGCACTAGGAAACAGGTAATCTGGCTTCTTACCTTTTATAGTTTTGAATTGGGACGCGTAAACCACCTCATTGGCGTCTAATGCTGCAGAAATATGATTTTCAAGTGAATGTCCCATTCGCGATTTTCGTCTATTCTGGACACTAAGTGAAAACTTAATAAACGCATCTACGTTTGCTTCATCGCCGTCTACAAACCCCAAGTGAAGTCTTTCCGAAACGATTTTTTTCTCTAGGCGCCGGAACATAGCTTCCTCGTGATCAAGCCACGCCATGAGTGCGAAGTCGGGGTCATCGCGAGCATCTATCCCGGGAAGAGTAAGTCGCGCCAGATCGGAAAACTCGCGTGTTTTAGGGAAGCTTAGTCCGAAACGTTCAATTATAGTGTCTAATGAATTGGCATTTGGGTCCTCGTATTCGATAGACAATGCATCAAGAATTTGCCTTGATAAAAAATCCAGTTCGCCGCCTCTATCACTTTCAAAGCCTCGAAATTCGAATTGAAGGTCTGCTTGTTGTTCAAGATCGAAGAGCCAGCTTAAGCGCTCGGACATAAAAGACTCGCCAGATGCAACGATAAACATGGCGCCGCCATCTGGGCGCAAAGCAAGAAATAAGGTGTCGCCAGCCTCCATCAGAGCGGTGACCTCATTGGTGTTATAATAAATGCGATGCTCTGTGCGGATCGGATGATTTGCGCGGGCATCATAATATGTCAGAGTTCCACTATCAGGTATGCTGGCTTGCTCTCCTTCGAAATAAAGAAACTCTGTCGCAAATTCGCGTTTGTCTTGCCCTAGCCGCTCTTTAATCTCTTTGACTGCGTTGAGTTCGTGCTGATTGCTTTTTCTCGGATTTGTTTCGACTTCGGATAGTTTTTTTCTAATGACCCAATCAAAATATTTTCCGAGCGACCCGCGTTCCATTTCAAAATCTTCCTTCAGCAGTTAAGTGGTTTCGCACGAAAGGAAGCATCAGCTCTGCGACTGCTCTGACTTTTGGCACTACAACTGAATTACCGAACTGCCGGTAAGCTTGGGTATCTGAAACTGGAATAACAAATGGTTGGTTTGATCCTTTGCGCTCAAAACCCATAAGCCGTGCGCATTCTCGGGGAGTTAGGCGTCGGGGGCGATCGCCATCCTGCCGAACGAGTATCTCTGATCCATCTTTGTAATACCGAGCCGACAAAGTGCGTGTCACATCGTTTGGTCCAAACAAAGAAAACCCGAACCCATTCCCAGCTTTCCTATGCTTGGCTTTGTAGTCCTGTAGATACTGCCAGAGCTTTGGCGTGAGCGTATATTTTGGTTCAACCTCATTCGATAAAATAGAGCTAAGTTTGGGAGCGTCGCCTTTAGGGAGGATGAGTTTTTTGAAATCGAAGGTGGGTTCTTTCTTCTTAAATCCTACAAGGAATATCCGTTCACGTTTCTGTGGCACCCAATGCTCAGAGCTTATGACCCGTTTGTGCACATCGTAATCCAGTTCGTTTTCCAACACGTTCATGATGGTCTCGAACGTGTTGCCACCGTCATGTCTTTCTAGATTTTTTACATTCTCTAGAAGGAAAGCCGTTGGCTTATGATGGGCAATGATTTTTGCTAAATCGTGGAAAAGTGTTCCTTGCGTATCACATAGGAATCCATGCGGTCGGCCAAGCGAATTTTTTTTAGAAACACCTGCAATGGAGAAAGGCTGGCAAGGAAAGCCTGCCAGCAGTACATCATGATGCGGGACTTTGTTAGGATTGTCAGCGTATGGGCGAATATCTCCAACAGAAATATGTTCGGGTCCGTCACTATAATTAGCCGCGTACGTTTCTCTTGCGAACCTATCCCACTCCGATGTGAAAAGACATTGGCCACCTAAATCTTCAAACGGTCTCCGAATCCCTCCGATTCCGGCGAAAAGATCGACAAATGTGAACCACGACTCAGGTTTGTCTTCGTCAGAATCGGCTTTTCGATTTCTCGCAATCTCCTCCAACTTATCAGTAACAAGCTTCGGAATGTCTTGATCTTCATCTTTTTCGTAGCGACGAATGGTCCGAGCATGTTTTCCTGTAACTTCAGCCACTTGTGGGACTGTCATGCCAGTTTTGTGGCGCAATCTTTCGAATTGAGTAATATCGTTCACAGTAATATCCACGGTTAAGAATGGACAAAATGTCCAATTTCTTCCCAGTAATATACTTTAAGAACAAATTAGCAACATATATGTGGATTGTTACCTGATATTTATTCCGAGATTTAAGAGCTGATATTTCACAGTTGAGCTCAACAGGCGAGTGGCCTAAACCAACGCGCCCTCATTAATTCTCACAACTGTTCCGTCGAATTTCGTGAAGGTCATGCCGCTGAATTGTTCGCGGTAGGTTAGGCTGTAGTCCTGCAAGAGGCCGATGGCTTGTTGTTCTCCGACGAGCAGGCCGTCTACGCCGTCCGAGCGGTAATGCACGCCGGCCCAGTCGCGGCCAAGCGCGATATTATTGGCGAGCTTGTTTAGCTCATCCCCTACGGTGAGGCTGCCGCTATAGCTTTGCAGCGCGGAGCCGGTCGCGTTGGTGACAACGGGGCTCGGCAGGACGAGGCTTTCTTCAAAGAAGGCTTTTAATATGGTTGTACAGGCGCCCGCAATACAAGCATGTCCGGCCGGATAAGACGGATGGGTTGGAGAGCCTTCAGGATAGGCTTGGGGCAACAAATAAGAGCCGCGATTGGCAAAGATTTGCGCGACCGCATCTGAATTGACGAGCTCAGCCGGGAGGCCGTAATCTTTTGCGCCTGTGATCTGGTAATGCAATCGCCCGCCATAGACTTCCGGGCGGAGACGGCGATGCACGAGCCATTTCTGATACCACGCTCCGGAGAGGGCGAGGTTGCCGGCTTTGGCTACCATGTCGAGCACGTCCGGCCCGCCCAATGCGGTAAAGCCGCCTTGGGTGTTGAAATTATTATACGGGTTCGCGAAATCAAAGCTGTTCGGAATGGACAGCAAGATCAGGGCAGCATTGAGATAGGCCTGATAAGAGTAATCTAAATGCACAAACTCGGCGAGCGCACGGGCGTCACTAATGTAACGCGCGGACCCTTTGCTCAGCGGGGCCGGGCTCGTGCCATTTTGAATGGAAAGCCAAGAGGATGTGTCCGTCATAAAGTCATCACCGGCGGCGGCGGTTTCATATTTTTGCTCAATTGTCGTGTTTCCGTAAGGCACGTCTTTTAGCAAAAATTGTGAGATGTATGGGCCGACTAAATCGCCCGGTGTCTCGCCGCGGAAAATATTGCTGGAATTGACCTGTCCGCCCGGGGTTCTCGGTCCGACGGTTTTAGTGAATGCGTTCAAATCGGCGACGGCAGCTTGCACCAAGTTATGAGACCCGAATTGTGTAAAGGGCACGTCCCGGCAGAGGGCTTTCCAATAAAGCTCACCCATTTCAGCGGCTGTTTCTGCGCTTTCAAAGGCAGGTGCAGGGCGCATGAAAGTCTTGTGCGAGTCGAGGCCAACGAGTTCGTAGCGGTAAGCCCCTTGCGGGTTGGCCAGCTTGCGCGTCCCGCCCAGAGTTATGGCCTCAAAATCTTGCGTTTGGCCGGTCTCCAACGCGCCCAGAAGGTCGTCATAAACCGATGTGTCAACTTCACCGAGGTTGTTATGCGGTAAGCCTTTCGAGAAACTGGCGCGGTAATCGGCGTAAAGGCCTTCATCGCCATTTGTTTCTTGCGTCCCGTAGGTCATATCGGATTGGGTAGAGGCGGCGGAAATACGTAAGGTATAGGCGTCAGCTTGGCGGGACATAGGATCGGCTCCGAAAATGGGATGAACGCCGCTTCCGGCGGTAGGTGTGACAGGAGGTGTTGTTGTGACGGGTTGCGCCCCGATACCGGCAATGGTTGACCCGCCGCCTCCGCCGCACGCGGCGAGGCCGAGAGCGGAAATAGCAGCAGAGCTTTTTAAAACATTGCGCCGGGATAGAAGCCGCCCGGTGGATTTCGCCGCAGATCCGCAGGGCGGGATCGAGGCTCCCGCATAATATCGCGCTACGCTTTTGTTTTGGGACACAGTCCACTCCTTGTCGTCTTCGTCTAAGCGCGGGTGATACAGTGTAGGTGTCACCAAAGTCTTTCAGGGGACTGAAAACTATTTGTTATGGTTAACAAATTGCCAGATTGATTTCCGCGAACGCTCCGTTACGCTCTGTGCAGATAGAGGGAGAGTTCTATGTTGTTTCGTTCGCTTTTGTTGGCCGGTTCCGCCGCGTTGATTTTGGGGGCGTGCGGGGAGACAAGACCGGCTCCATCGCCGACGGACGCGCCGTCAATAACCGAAACTCCCGCTCTCACTATCGACTATGAAAAATTCACGCTGGAGAATGGGCTTGATGTTATCTTGCAGGTCGATCGCTCCGATCCGATTGTGGCCGTCACGACTGTCATCCATGCCGGGTCAAATCGCGAGAAACCCGGGCGGACGGGCTTCGCGCATTTCTTTGAACATATGGCGTTTAACGACAGCGAGAACGTCCCGCGCGGCTGGAACCGCAAAGCCATCCCGGATTGGGGCGGACAGCGCAATGGCGGCACCTGGTCAGACGGAACCATTTATTACGAAGTCGTGCCCAAAGATGCCTTCGACAAAATTTTATGGATCGACAGCGATCGTCTTGGTTACATGATAAATACGGTCACGACCGCTGCGCTGGAGCGTGAAAAGCAGGTCGTGAAAAATGAGAAACGCCAGCGCGTCGATAACGCGGCCTATGGTTACACGGGTGAGGTTATCCGCACAGCGCTTTATCCCGAAGGCCACCCCTATAGCTGGACCGTGATCGGCTCTCTGCCGGATTTGCAAGCGGCAACGTTGGAGGATCTGAAAGCGTTTCACGCGGATTGGTACGGTCCGAACAATGTCACGCTCTCCATTGTCGGCGATATCGATATTGAGGAGACGAAGCGGAAAGTGGAACTGTGGTTTGGCGAAATCCCGCGCGGGCGAGAGGTGGAAAAGCCTAAGCCACAGTCCGTAACATTGGCTGAGACAAAGAACCTCTGGTTCGAAGATAATTTCGCTAAACTGCCGGAACTTCGCCTGACTTTCCCGACGGTGGAAGGGATGCATGCGGATGAGCAAGCGCTGGATATGCTGGCGAGTATTTTGGGCGGTAGCCGCAACTCCGCGCTTTATGTCGAGGTCGTGGACAGCGCGAAGCTCGCGCCAAATGTCTCCGCCTTTCACCGCGCTAATCAAATCGCAGGCGAGTTCACAATCCGCGTGCGCGCCAAGCCGGGGACAGATTTGGACGATGTGAAGGCAGCTGTTGATGCGGCGCTGGTCAAATTCGAGGAAGACGGTGTCAACGCAACGGATCTGGAACGGATAAAGGCCGAGCAAGAGACTATCCTCTACAACAGCCTTTCGACGGTTTTGGGGAAGTCCAACGACCTCGCGACCAGCAATGAATTTGCGGGTGACCCGGCCTATTCAGCCAAGATGGCCGAAAAACTCCGCACTGTCACGGCAGCCAATATTCGCACCGCTTATAATAAATATATCAAAGATAAACCCTATGTGATGACAAGCTTCGTTCCAAAAGGCCAAGCAGATTTGGCTGTGTCGGGCGCTGAGCGCGCCACCGTTTGGATCGAGGAAGTGAAAGCTGATGTCGCTTCGGAAGAGGTCAGTGCGGGCGATATTGCCGAGTTTGAAAAAACGCCGACAAAGCATGACAGATCTGAGCCGCCTTTTGGCGATTTGCCGCTCCTCAATATGCCGGAAATTTGGACGCGCACCATGATCGACGGCGTTACGCTGAGCGGGATTGAAACCGATGAAATCCCATTGGTGCAATTTGACATCACGCTGCCGGGCGGGCGTTGGTTAGAGACAGCCGAAGAGAACGGGCGTTTATCCCTGCTGGCACGTCTTATGAATGAAGGCACAGCCACTAAAACCGCTGCCGAGTTAGAACAAGCCGTCGGTCTGTTAGGCTCCGGCATAAATGTTTCGTCCAATTCGGAAGAGCTTATAATTTCTGCGACGACCCTCGCGCGCAACTTTGAACCGACCGTGGCATTGGTGGAGGAAATTCTAACGCAGCCGCGCTGGGAAGCCGCAGATTTTGAACGGGTGAAGTCCGCAGCGCTGACACGAATCAAGGGCCGCGAAGCCAATCCCAATTCTATCGCCAGTCAGGCTTATAACGGATTGATCTATGGTGCGGATCATCCGCTGGGCCGTCCGGGCGGCGGTGACACGAAAACTGTGGGCGCGATTGAGTTGGCTGATTTGGAAGCGGCGCACCTATCGCTGCTTCGTTCTGATGCGCGTCTGCATGTCGTCGGGAATATTGATCCTGACAGGGCGGCACTGGCCCTCGCCCAACTTGGAAAAACGGTGCAGCCGTCAGGCGCGCCGCGCGCGGAGTTTGATATTCCGGAGCAGAAAAATGCGGGTAAAGTCTTTTTCATCGATGTGCCGGGGTCCAAACAATCCGTGCTGCGTATCGGGAAACTGACGGCGGCCACGGGTGACGCGGATTTCAACAAGATCCGTTTCACCAATGAGAAGTTAGGCGGCGGGATTTCCGGCGATTTGGCGCAAGTCTTGCGGATCGAAAAAGGCTACACATACGGTGCTTATTCCAGCGTGCCGAATGGCACGGTCACGCGGCCTTTTACAATCGGCACCTCTGTTCGCGCCAATGCGACGAAGGCTTCATTGGAAACCATACGCGATATGGTGCGCAGCTATGGTCCTGAATTTGACGCGGCCGCCGTGGAGACAACGCAGCAAAAACTCATCAAAGAAAATACCCGCGCCTTTGAGAGTTTGGGCGCAAAGCTGGGTATTCTGCGTAATATCAGCCGCTATGATTTGCCGAAGACTTATGTCGAAGACGAACAGGCCGAGCTTGTCGATATGACTGAAGCGGAGTTCAAACAGATAGCGGCGGATTATTTGCAAGAGGACGAAATGATCTATGTCATCGTCGGCGATAAGGCGACGCAATTAGCTCCCGTAAAAGCGTTCGCGAAAGCGTCAGGCAAAGGCGATGTTGTTGAATTGGATATTTATGGCCAGCCGACTCATTAAGCCTCTCGCCTTTTGGATAGCAGCGTCGGCGCTAATCGCCTGCGCCAGCTCGCTTCCACCTGAGTTTCAATATGAGACGTCCGTGCGCAGTGAACAAGGATTTGTGAACCGCGCTGAGAGGTTGAAAGCCGGAAACGCTCTGCTGAGCGCAGGTGTCGTCAAACATCCTGAGCAGGCCTTGCGCACGGCATTGCCGGATAGCGACGTGAAAGTTCGAAAATGGGGCCTTCGCTATTTCGGATCAAATTGGGTGCGTTATCAGGTCGTATTGGAGGCAGATATTAAGCGTGGTGACAAGACTACCAAGTGCCGGGAGGTTTCAACAAAAACTCCGGTCGGCGCGCCCACCTTGGGAGAGCTGCGCGATAATGACGGGGCCGAACTTCAAGCGCAGTTAAATAAACTCATTTCGGCCTGCATTTCTGAGGTGACTAACCCAACGCCTTGACTTGAGCTTGAGTGGGGCGTTTTCCATTGGGTCCGTATAAATTGACCGTCAGGCTGGAAACCGCGTGAACGAGAATATTCGGCGAGATTTTTTGTTTACCTGTCCAATGAATATCGGGAAAGCGTTCCAGAATTTTCTCAAAAGATAAACGCAATTGCATCTGCGCGATACGGCTGCCCAAACATTTATGAACACCATGACCAAAGGCGAGGTGCTTATCGACATTGGGCCGCATCATATCGAATTTGTCGGGCTCCGGGAAAACGCGCGGGTCGCGATTGCCGGCCCCGTACCACATGACAACTTTCTCATCCTTGGCGATTTTTTGCCCGTTCAATTCGGTGTCTTCAAGCGCTGTTCGTCGCATATATTGGACAGGGCTGACAAGGCGCAGAGCTTCTTGGGTCATCTTCGGTATGAGGGCAGGATCATCAATCACCATTTGCCGCTGATCCTGAAACTCTGTCAGCAACCTGATCGTGCCCGAGAGAGAGTTTCGAGATGTGTCATTTCCGGCGAAAATTATTAGCAACCAAGACCCATCCAAAAACTCTTGCGGTAAATCTTCGCCGCCCAACTGGGATTGTGCGATCACGGTGAGCAGGTCTTCGCGTGGATTGGCGCGGCGATCCACCATGACCGCCTCGCCATATTCAAACATATCTTTAATCGCTTTGCTGAAGCGATGCGGGAAAAATGGATGCCTCAACAACATGCGCATGGGGTTTGCCACGAATTGCTCGGCCATCTCGAGATAATGCATCCAATAAATGATTTTCGGACGGTCGGCTTCTTCAACGCCCAGCATCTCGCACAAGGTGAACATGGGGACCTCCTGTGAAAATAGTTTCACAAAATCAATTTCTGGGCCATGGCGTTCGGCATTATCCAACAAGGAGTCAATCTTGGCAGCCACCCGGTCTCGGACTTTGGCAACATAGGCCGGGATGAAGAAATCTTTCTGCTGAATACGTAATTCCATATGCCTGGGCGCGTCTAAATTTATGAGGCAATTAAAAGATGCCGGAACCAGTTTGTCCCCCGGCCATTTGTGACGCGGGGCCACACCTAAGAGCATACTTCCGCGCTCGGATGAAAATATCTTGGGCGCCAGCTCGACGGACTTAATATCGTCGTAACCTGTCACCGACCAAAAGCCTGCCATGGACTTGCGCATCGGGGTCCACATGACAGGAGCGTCTTCCCGCATACGTTTGTAAAAGCTGTGCGGATGCCCTTTGGTCCAAGCATTCGGGTTCCCAAGTTCAAACCCTGTGAGTGTCGGAAATGCAGGATCGAAACCTGGCAATTTTTGTCCGTCATCAATGAGAATATTTTCGCTGACGAGGTCCATTTAGGGGGTTCCAATTGGTGGGGAATTACAAACCTGAAGTCATGCGGATGGGCCGGCAAATGTCAAAGCGCATTTTTGCATGTGGGGTGAGCGGAATTTGATTGGAGAGTGATGAGGCGGTGATTTGAGATTAAAAACGCTGGGTCTCCTATGCAAATTCACATTGAAGGCGGAGATTGTGGCGCGTGACGTAAGACAAGGCGATTAAATTAGAATCGTTCGGTTGCGAGTGTTTACATTTTTCTCCTGAGTGGAAGCTGAGTGTTCTAAAACTGATCATTAGTCCTATAAGATTGATCCGGGTGACTATTTATCCCAATCGGCTTGCCCCCAAATCAAATCCACGCCTCACCTAATCCTACACGCGAAAAGTGTCAGAAGTAACTGCCCACAAATAATAATCGCAGAAGCTTTCGACGTAATATTTGCCACATTATCTTTATAAACCTGCAGCTCAGTCTTGGCTCACAAATTGCAGCGAGAGCACGCGTGAGACTGAACTTTATGAAAGGGTGCAGGTGCCACGGAAAATTCTTATATCTGCCCTAATTTTGCAATCTCTCGCTGGTTTTGGCGACGCGTTCTCTAATACCCCAACCCAATTTGAAACATCGCAGCTGACTTCAACCCAGCAACAGGCTTTCGTTATTTTTGAAGAAGGCAAAGCCGCGCATGATGGGATAGATACGCCGCAAGATTTTGTAAGAGCTAGAATGCTCTATCTTGAGGCCGCAGAGTTGGGAAACATTGATGCCCTCATCAATCTTGGCTTTCTCTATTTTGCCGGCCAAGGCGTTGAAGCGGATTTTGTGAAAGCCCGGGAATTTTATGAGATTGCCGCCAAACGCGGCAGTGATGATGCCGTGAAAAATCTGAGGATGATGGATGCCCGAGGTTTAGGGATATTAGCCGCCGCAGCGCCTAATGCCGCAACTATCCGTAATGTGGCGCCTCAGGCGGAGCGGTCGGCAGTCTCCCTTGTTCCGGTCAAAACCCCGACTTCAAATGGGCGCACCGCCCCATCTGTCGACGCCATGAAAATTCCCCAAACGCAGGCTGTTCTCATGATGCCTGATTTGGATGCGGACGCCTTAGACAGCCTCGATTTTCCCATAAATGTTATCGAGACCGGAGAGAATATTGGAGACCCCATTGCCGCATTGCCCGCGGCTCCTGCGCAACTTGTCGGGAATCCAAAGGCATTAGGTCAAAACCCATCGTCAAAAACGAACAAGTTAGACAAGATAACGGCTTTGCTCATGAGCCTAGCAGCTCTTACACTTTTGATATATTTCATCTTAGCTCGAAAGCAGATGCGAGATCGTAAAATAAGGGAAAAATTTGCTCATTTCTTTTACGAGGCAAAACGAAGCGATCTCAGACTGACCTATTTGCGGCGGCGCAATGACGACTTTGTTTATGCGACATTCTACAAAGAGTGGCACGCAACATTAACGGTGCTTATGGCCCGTTATGCCCTGAATTTTGATGAACCAGATGAAGCGTTGCGAGCTTTCTGCAAAAAGTTAAACCATGGTCTGAGTCTCCGATCGCGGCCGACCCAGCATTTAGCATTTGAATTTAGTGATAGGATCATGCGAGCTGCACGGTCTGAAATTAAAGCCGTTGATGCCTTTCATATGGCCAGAATAACCGACGGGACGAGACCCGCGCTGTCGACGAACATAGTTGCCCCGGATAAACGCAAATTTAGAGACAATGTTGTAAAACTCTTCCACAGGAACAACGTATAAAAATCTTGCTCAGAGCCGATGAAACAGGCGTGCTGTTTATTCCGGTGCGCCAAGCAGCCAGTTAAATCTTCGGATACGTTTGAAGCCTGTAAGTCCCGCCTTGTTATAGGGGTCTTGTTCCAGCCAAATCTCAACTGTCTCCAGCGCATCCGCACTTACAATTAAAAGACTGCCGCGCATGTCACCTGCGTCGTCGAGCCAGGGACCGGCGGAGATAAGCTGCACATTCGGATCACTCATCACCCAGTTCAAATGCGCCTCTCGGTTTTCCAAGCGTATGGAAAGGCTGTCCGGCTTATCCTCGGTGTAGATCAAAAAATGCGTCATGATTTTGGGCCTTTCTTGCCAAATCCGGATTTCGGAGCTGCCGCCGCGGCGTCACCGTCGAGCGGCCAACGTGGGCGTGCGGGGGCGTCATAGCCATCGATAAAACCTGCTGCCAAACGCTCGGCTCCCGCAAGCGCAATCATGGCCGCATTATCTCCGCAGAACTTCAACGGCGGCGCAATGAAATCAAAGGCCCGGCTCTCGGCGAGCGCTTTTAGCCCGGCGCGGAGTTCTGCGTTGGCGGCCACACCGCCTGCCACGACAAGGCGAGCTTGGTCCGTCTCGCGTGTTTTGCGGCGATACAGTGTCATGGCTTTTTCGACGCGGTCGAGCATCGTATCTGTCATAGCGCGTTGGAAACTGGCCGCGAGATCGGCTTTGGCCGTGTCGGATTTATCGCTGGCGTCCCATGCGCGGGCGACGGCGGTTTTCAGGCCCGCGAAAGAAAAATCTGCATGATCGCGGCCCTTCATCGGGCGGGGCAATTTGACAGCGGTTGGATTACCGCGTGCGGCCCAGTTTTGCACCTGTGGTCCGCCCGGAAAACCGAGGTCCATGACTTTGGCGGTTTTGTCGAAAGCTTCGCCCGCCGCGTCATCTACCGTGCTGCCCAGACGTTCATAGTCTCCCAAGCCGATAACAGACAGAAGCTGCGAATGCCCGCCTGATACCAAGAGCAAGAGATAGGGAAAGGGGCAGTTCTCAGTTAGTCGCGGGGAGAGGGCGTGGCCTTCCAGATGGTTGACGGCGATGAGCGGTTTGCCGAGCGCCATGGCTAAACCTTTGGCGCCCATCAACCCCGTTATGACCCCGCCAATGAGGCCCGGTCCGGCTGTCGCCGCAATCCCGTCAATCTGGTCCCAGCTTTGGCCTGACGTTTTGAGGGCCTTGGCAATGATAGGCTCGATTTTGCGCATATGGGCGCGGGCCGCAATTTCGGGAACGACTCCGCCAAATGGGCGATGTTCGTCATCTTGGCTGGCCACGATGTTGGAGAGCAGCTCCACCCGCCCGTCCGAATAACGCCGCAGCACACTGGCAGCTGTTTCATCGCAGGACGACTCCAGCCCTAAAACTGTCAGGACATCATCTTGTTTTAAGGTCGAATTAGGGGCATGTGCCATGCGCGCTGACCTAAGGAATAATACGTCGATATGCAATCACCTCCGCTCATTATTGGAACACGCGGATCGCCCTTGGCGCTCTATCAAGCCAATCTGGTTCAGCGCCTGATTTGCCAGGCCTCGGGACGAGCGCCACAACAGGTGATTATCAAGATTCTGAAAACTAGCGGCGACACTATAAAGGGTGAGCTGAAAGACTTCGGCGGGAAGGGGCTCTTCACCCGCGAATTAGAATTGGCCTTGCTGGACGGGTCTATTGATTTGGCCGTGCATTCGATGAAAGACGTGCCGACTGTCGGGCATGTGGATTTAGTTGTCAGTGCTATCCTGCCGCGCGCCGATGTGCGGGATGCTTTTATTTCCGTCAAACATGAATCCATTGCAGCCTTACCCAAAGGCGCGCTGATTGGTTCGGCCAGTTTGCGGCGGCGGGCGCAACTGTCGGCGCTGCGGCCTGATCTGACGTTTTGTTTGCTCCGTGGAAACGTGGGCACGCGACTGAATAAATTGGAAGCGGGCGTTTGTGATGCGACCCTGCTGGCCTGCGCCGGACTTCGCCGCTTGGAGCAAGGCGAGCGCATCACAGAAGCCGTTGAAACTAACGTCATGCTGCCCGCGCCGGCTCAAGGGGCAATCGGAATAGAGGTCCGGCGCGACAGGGAGGATTTGCGAGGGTTCATCGCGCCGCTAAATGACCGCGCGGCGGAATTGGAGATCACGGCGGAACGTGCGTTTTTAAGGGCGCTCGATGGAAATTGCCGCACCCCGATTGCGGCATTGGCGCGGCTCGATGGAGATACTCTGACTTTAAACGGTGAAATTTTGGCGAAAGACGGATCTTTGCGCGTTTCTCAAAAGGTAGCAGGTAGAGTCGAAAGCGTGATCAACGCCTATGATTTAGGCTTCAAAATGGGCGAGGCTGTCCGCACTGAAGTCGGCGGGCGCATTACTTTTGACGCATAAGGTCTGGATAACGCGCACACGCCCAGCAGCATATGCAAGCGCGGATGTTTGGCGTGCCGCCGGCTTTGATCCTTTGGTTGCGCCTTTGCTCGACATTCAACCCGTGGCGCATGCCCCCTTCCGAAAAGATGATATTCTGATTTTCACGTCAAAGAATGGAATTGATCATATTGAATGTGGTCGGCAACGCGCGATTTGCGTCGGCGATGCAACTGCGGAACACGCCCGTAAAGTTGGTTTTACAAATGTTGTCTCCGTGGACGGCACCTCCGGGGATATCACGAAATGGGTGCGGGCCAATTTGCCAAAGTCTCAAGCCGTGACACATGTCTCAGGTTGGCATGTCCGCGGCTCGATTATTGAGGAATTACGAATAGATGGGTTTGTGGCTTCGCGGAGGAAGGTCTACCGCTCCATTCCAATGCCCGTTTGGCCCGAACAGGCTGCTTCACATGTAGCGCTTTATTCCCCGCTGGCGGCGCGAGTTTTTGCAGATTTAGCGGACGGAGGTGCTCTGTCACGCCTGTCCGCCATATGTATCAGTCAAGCGACAGCCGACGAGTTGGCAGGTTTAAAGCTTAAATCCGTGCATATCGCAGCCCGCCCGCGCGAAGATGAACTGATTATTGCTGCGAAATCCGATTAACCGCTAACCCTTGAATTCAGGGGGGAAGGCAACCTAAGTTACATTCATGGATTATGAGGATATGATCGAAGAAGAACCTAAGCCTGAGGCGGAGTTTCCGCCGGAGGAGATTGCAACCGACTCTGTCGAGCCCAAGGCGAAATCACCTTGGAAAGCCTTTATCCTGACGGGTCTGCTGGCAGGATTGATTGGCGCGGCTGGCGGTGGGTACGGCGTTTATGAAGGCATCAAAAGATATGCACCCGCGTCTGTCCCGCAAGCGGAAGTCGACCTGTCTCCGATAGAGGCGCGATTGAATAAACTCGCGGACCGCGTGACCGAAGCGGAAGCTGAGGCGCTGGACGCCGCGAATAGGCCGGCCGTAGATTATAAACCCGTCGATATGCCTGAAGAGCTTTCGGACATAGAGGCGCGCCTGACCGCACTGGAGACAACTTCGGCGGCTGAAATGCCAACCTCCCAGATGGAAGAGCGCCTAGCCGCATTGGAGGCGGCTCCGAAACCTGAAATAGATCCCGAGGCTCTGTCCGCGTTGCAAGCCGCCCAAAAAGACGGTTTCGAATGGCCCGACACCACGGCCCTTGAAGTTCGGCTCGGCGGGCTTGAGGCGCAGGCTGAAACGTTTTTAGCGCCTGCCGCTGACAGAGACGCGCTCGAGGACAGAATTAAAAACCTGGAAGTGCGGGCCGAGGAGCGGTCAGACGCCGCCGCAACGACAGCAGACCAGACGGTTGCCGCACCAATTTCTGCTCTGCCGAATGATCTGATGGACCGAATTGACACGTTGGAATCCGAAATTGAAACGCTTCGTAATGCGGAACCTGACGGTGTGGATGAGGAAAAAATGTCGGCTCTTGAGGCCCGTTTATCTGCCCTCGAAAATCGTCCTTCGCCAACTCCGGTTGTCGAAAAAGTCGCAATTCTCGCTTTTCCCAAGGCGCAAATGATTGCGGCAGTTGAAGAAAATATGGAAGGCGGGGTGATTAGGAAGACACTGTCTCGCCATATTCGTGTCAAAGATGCCAATGATCCGCTGACCTTGATCGACGGGATAGAAACGAATTTAAGCGAAGGCCAACTGGCTGTCGCTGCTGAAAAATTTGAACGCTTGCCGTCGCCTGTGCGCGCGGCCGGACAGGCGTGGTATGAAAGTGTGAAAGCCGGTTTATGACCAAATATTTGATTACGATTCTGGGATTTTTGGTGGCTTTGCTCTTGCTCCTGTTTTGGATTGGCGGAGATGTTTTCTTGACCCTTGAGAGCTCCGCGACCTCGGGCCTACTAGCTTTTGGTGAAGTGCAATTCTCTTGGCAGGCTGTCATTCTTGCAGTCGTTGTCGGGACCCTCGCCCTGATAGGGTTATGGTCAGCATTTCTCTGGCTCTGGCGTTTACCGCGCCGTGTGAAATCCGGGGTGGGTTTGCGCCGCCGCAACCGCGCGTTAGACGCAATGGAGGAAGCTCTGCTGGCAGGCGCGGAAGGCAATGTGAAAAAAGCGCGCAAGAAAGCCGAAGCCGCACGTAATCTTATTGGCTCCACAGAATTAGGCCGCGTGATATCTGCGCTCTCTGCAGAAGCCGCCGGTGATAGCGATGTCGCCGTTGAGCATTACCAAGCCATGCTGGAAAGCGATAAAACCCGCGCGACGGGTCAACGTGGATTAGCGCAAAATATGCTGGCGACGGGTGATTTACCCGGAGCGATTGAGCAATCACGGGAAGCCTACATCGCCAATCCAGAGGCGCGCTGGGCGTTTGATACATTATTCAAGGCCGAGGTTGCCAACCATCAATGGATGGAAGCAGAAGAGACACTTGGCACGGGCGAGCAACGCAAACATGTTAACAAGACCGCCGCGCGCCGCCGCCGCGCCGTTTTGAACGCAGCGGAAGCTGACAGGCTCCATGATGAAGAGCAATATGGACAAGCCCTGGAGCTCGCTGTGAAAGCGGCGTCGCTCGCGCCTGAGTTCTCGCCCGCGACCGCGCTCGCGGCCAAGCTTTATAAGATACAAGGTGACCCAAAAGCCGCTTCAAAACTGATTGAGAAAAGCTGGGGCCAAGCCGCCCATCCCGCACTGTCTCTATCTTTCCTCGACCTTTTGGACGGCGAAGACGACAAGACGCGCGATAAGCGTTTGGCCGCATTGGTTAAACAAGCGCCTAACCATCGGGAGACAAAAATCTTGCTGGCCGAAGATCATTTGCGGCGCGGGGATGCCGTGCAGGCTTGGGCGCTGCTAAGCCCGCTTTTGCGTCAAGAGGAGACACCGTCTTCACGGCTTTGTCTTTTGGCCGCACAATCAGAAGAACGTTTGAATAATCCAACGGATGCGCGTCTCTGGTTGCAACGCGCGGCCACTGCGTCGCGTGAGGCGGATTGGTCCGATCTCGACCCTAGCGGAGAGAGCTTTGATTACACGCCGCAAGATTGGCGTCGTTTGGTGTTTTCATTCGGGGATACGGGTGAGTTAATACATCCGCGTTTCGACAGCCGTGCGCCTTTGCGCCTGCCCGGTGTTGCAGATCTGGCAAACGACGCGGTAGAGTCCGATGTGGTGGAGGCCGATAGGCCAGTCACTCAACCCGATGATCCGGGCGCAGCCCCGATTAAAGGGCAGGATTTAGCCGAGCGGTTGGACAGTCTATTGGACCGCCCAAAATCCTAGCGTGGACTCTAAGATAGAGCGGTCAGAATGACCCCCGGTATCAGATAGCGGCTGATCCAATAGAGAAGCATTGCGGCAAAGAAGAAACCCATGTCAAAATTGCCAAGCGGCGGAATAATGCGGCGGAATGGCGCGACGATAGGCTCTACGACGCTTGAGAGAATGCCGTAAATTTGTCTGGCCGTCGGATTGCCCGGGCTCACGATGTTTAAGGTAAATAGCCAGCTCAAGATGACATAAACAAAGAATATGAGCAAAATCAAGCTAAGCAATGGCTGGATGAAGAATTGTATAAGAGAGGCGAGAAGGCTCATGGGTAGGGCTCTTTGTGGTTTGGCTCTATCTAGGGAGCGGCTTCGCTCACGGCAAGATGTTTAGGCGGGTGAAACTGCTACAATGTTTCGGGCCCCAAAAGGCGCTTCGCCACAGCATTGCCCCATTCCCGTCAAAACTCCGACTTAACTGGCCTCTAGACCCCAAACTGTGACGAGCAACAGGAGAAGGGTTGAGCCATGCAGACGATGAGCCTAGTTAAACAGAGAGATTATTCACCGCGCCGTGTCGCGGAACGCGCTGGGGAGCGAGCCATGGCTAAAATTTATCTTGTCGATGACGACGAAAACATCCTGACATCCGTATCGATGTTTTTGGAAAGCGAAGGCTATGAAGTTCGCAAATTCCATGACGGCGTCAGCGCGTTGGAGGCGCTGAAAAGCTCTCCGCCTGACCTCGCTGTTTTCGACGTGAAGATGCCGCGTATGGATGGATTGGAACTGTTGCGCCGTCTGCGCCAAACCTCAAACCTGCCGGTAATTTTCCTGACCTCCAAAGATGATGAGTTTGATGAGGCCATTGGATTTAACATGGGCGCGGATGATTATATCACCAAGCCGTTCAGCCAGCGCCTCCTGGGTGAGCGAATTAAAGCCGTCCTGCGCCGGGCGAAATTGACGAATGTCGAAATGCCGGAGCCGCAAGAAGGGGATGACAAAGTTATCCGCCGCGGAAAGCTGTTACTCGACCCGAACCGCCACGCTTGTTCTTGGGACGGCAATGCAGTGCGCCTGACCGTGACAGAGTTTCTGATTTTGGAATCGCTGGCGAAACGCCCCGGATATGTGAAATCGCGCGACCAATTGATGGACGCTGCTTATGATGACCAAATCTACGTGGATGACCGCACGATCGACAGTCATATCAAACGCCTGCGGAAAAAATTTCGTAAAACGGATAAGAGTTTTGACGGAATTGAGACGCTCTACGGCGTTGGGTATAAATATAAAGAAGCCTAAATCGGGACAATTTCTGGCGAGACCTCGAACATCTGACCTGATAGCAGGATGAGATATGTCTGACGCAGTCTCATCCGGGTCCAAACGAAAGCGTCGCCGCCGAAGCAGGCGGCGGGGCCCGCGTCGGTCGCTGTGGACCTCGCGCCTGACGCGCAATATATTCCTCTCAAATCTCATCGGCCTGATTATCTTGGTGGCAGGTGCGCTGGCGATGAACCGGTTTGAGGAAGGCCTCATCAACGCCAAAGTTGATAATATCCAATCCTTGGCTTCCACAATTACAACAGTCATTGGCGAACAGGCTACGGGGTATGGCGGCACCGCAGAATTGGATGTGGACGGGGCGCGGCAAGTCTTGCGCGGTGTAAATGTGCAGGAAGGGTGGCGGGTTCGTCTTCACGATAAATCCGGTAATTTAGTCGCGGACACGAACACGCTAAATTTTGATATTGAAGTGGAACCTCTCGACCCGATTTTGGAAGATCTTCCCGAACGCCCTAAGCAGGATGTCTGGCGAGAAAATATCCGGGCCTGGATCGATGATAAACTGCACAATCTTCCGTGGCGGAGAGCCAGACGCGAAAGCCTTCGACGGAATTTAAAGACAGAAGTTCGGTCGGGATTAGATGGCGAGAGCAGTTACGGGCCGCGATATGATGAAGACGACAATCTAATCGTGACGGTCTCGCTCCCTGTTCAACGAGTGCAAAAAGTGTTGGGGGTTGTGACGGTTGAGAGTAATGATGTCGCCTCTATTGTGACGGCAGAACGCCGCGCCCTTGCGCCGATTATCGGGATGGCTTTTTTGGCCATGTTTCTGACCTCACTTGCTCTAACGCTCTTTATTAGCTTGCCCATGCGCCGGCTTGCCCGCGCGGCGGAAATTGTGACGCGAAGCGCGCAGAAGCGGGACGCTATTCCGGACCTGTCCCACCGCCGAGACGAAATTGGCGATTTGTCTCTTGTCCTACGGAATATGACGGAAGGGCTTTACAGCCGGATTGATGACATTGCGAATTTCGCGGCCGATGTGGCGCATGAGATTAAGAACCCGCTGACGAGCCTACGGTCTGCGTCTGACACATTGCGCGTTGCCAAGACAGAAGAGCAGCGCGAGAAGCTGATTGACATCATCCAACAAGATGTCTCTCGCATGGACCGCCTCATCACGGATATTTCGAAAGCGTCGAAAGTTGATGCGAGCCTGGCGCGGGAAACTGCGAAAACCCTGGATGTCCGAGAAATCGCCGAAAACATCGTCGAATTTTATCAACAAACGCGATCCAAGGACGGCCCGGGTGTAATCGACGCCAGTGCAATAGATCCAAATTCTCCGATATATATTCGCGCATATGAGACGCCTTTCGCCCAAGTCTTACGAAACTTAATCGACAACGCCCTGACCTTCTCGCCCGAGACGGGCAAGGTCACGGTCATCGCGAAGAAAAACGGCAATCGCGTGATCTTTACTGTGGATGATGAAGGGCCGGGAATTCCCGAAGATAATTTGGAAACGGTCTTTGAGCGCTTTTACACGCAGCGTCCCAAAGGCGCGACCTTCGGAAATCATTCCGGTCTCGGCCTTGCGATTTGCCGGCAAATTATCACGGCCCATCGGGGAACCATCCATGCGGAGAACCGTGTGAACGCGGACGGTCAAATCACGGGTGCGCGTTTTACCGTCGATGTTCCAAGGCAACGCGCCTCCAGCGAAAACTAAGTCCTAAAATCTATCCCAATCGATCCTTAGATGCGCCCAAGACAATATGTGAGGTGATGCTGCCCACCATCGAAAGCGTGCCCAAACGATCGGCATGAAAGGCTTTATAAGCCGAAAGATCGGCGACCTCGACTCGCAAGATATATTCAACACTGCCCGTGATATTGTGACATTCCTGCACCTCCGGCGCCTCGTTCATCGCGGCTTCAAAGGCCTGCGAGTCTTTGCGCAAATGCCCACTTAATCCCACCATAACGAAAATCACGACGTCTTGGCCTAAGACTTTCCGGTCTATAATCGCGCGGTAGCCTTTGAGGATACCGCGGCGTTCCAGATCTTGCACGCGGCGCAGGCAGGCCGAAGGGGACAGCCCAACATGTTTGGCCAGATCAATATTGCTCATGCGGCCATCGATTTGCAGATGTTGCAATATTGCAGCGTTATAATCATCTATTTCCATCATATATTGCTCAAATACTGCGCTAGGAGCACAACATGCAAGATAATTCAGACGATTTTCGGATAATCAACGGCTCAAAGGAGATTCGCCATGCCGATTGAGACCCTAGAGAGTTATGACATTAGTGAGGCCCGAGGCTTTCTGTGTGATTATGATGCGACAGCGGTAAGCTTGAGCGGCGATTGGGCGCGCGCCCGCGAGGTTGCCATGGGGCTCCCACAAATGCTGACAACAGGGCGTGTGCGTGAATTGCTGCGACGGGATTTACCCAAAATCATGGAGGGCGATGTGGACGCACTGTCTGACGCGCAAGCCCGCGCCGCGATGGTGCATTATAGCTTTATGGTGCAATCTTATGTCTGGGGTGAGGGTGAGGCGGCTTCGGTCTTGCCGGAAGTTCTGGCCCGGCCCATTTGCGCGCTGGCTAAGAAACTCGGTCAACAACCGCTTCTCCCTTATAGCGGATATGTGTTGGATAACTGGGGACTGCATGACCCCAGCGGGCCGATCGACCTGTCGAATATCTATGTCATTCAAAATTTTCTGGGCGGGCAAGACGAAAATTGGTTCATCTTAGTCCATGTCGCGATCGAGGCGCGAGCAGGGGCGGCTTTAGCCCGCATGAAAGCCGTTGTAGATGGCGCGGAAGCTGGAGATGTTGCCCGGGTTACAACCCTATTGAACGAGATCGCAGTCGTTTGGTCTGACCTGAAAGACATATTTGATCGTATGCCGGAACGGTGTGATCCTTACGCTTATTTTGAACGCGTTCGGCCCTATATTCACGGTTGGAAAGATAATCCTGCTCTGCCGAACGGGGTCATGTATGAAGGTGTGGAAGCCCATAACGGTGCAGCGCAAAGCTATCGCGGGCAGACAGGTTCGCAATCGTCTATCGTGCCGTGCATGGATGCGCTGCTGGGAATTGGTCATGCGGCCGACCCGATGAAAGCCTATCTGGACGAGCTGCATATTTATCGTCCGCCCGGGCATCGTCGGTTCATCGATGATTTGCGAAATCACAGTGGTTTGCGCGACTTTGTAATAACGGCGAAGGACGCCGATCTCTCGCGCGCCTATAATGCAAATGTTCAGGCTGTTGCCGACTTTAGAAGCCGCCATCTCGAATATGCGGCGAGCTATGTAAACAAACAAAGCCGCAATGCCGCAGGGAATGATACGGATGTCGGAACGGGCGGAACGCCCTTTATGAAATATCTGAAAAAGCATCGGGACGAGACTCAAGCCAATCTCATCATAGTTGGCCAAGAGGCGGCACAAAGGGGCAGCTTTGTTAATTCCGCAGAATAGGCCGAATTAACGCTTCACAGTGCTGCAATAATTTGATTAGGGTGAATTTCGGATTTACACATTTAGGATCATCGGCTTGATCGGTCTCGTTATTGTCACACACGGCCAATTGGCCATAGAGCTTCGCCGCGCAACAGAACATGTTGTGGGGCCGCAGGATGCGATGGAAACCATCTGCATCGGGCCGGATGATGATATGGAAAAGCGCCGTTCCGATATTCGCGCAGCAGTAGAGCGCGTAGATAATCGGGCGGGCGTTATTTTGCTGACAGATATGTTTGGCGGAACCCCATCAAATCTGGCGATTTCTATGTTGCGTGATGGCAAAGTCGAAGTCTTGGCTGGCGTCAATCTTCCCATGCTGATAAAACTCGCGGAAGCTCGTGAAACCTCTACTTTGGACGAAGCCAGCCTTAAGGCCAAAGAGGCCGGTCAGCGTTACATCGCAATCGCGTCTAAAATCCTATCAGGCGAGAGCTAAGACCTCCATGACCTCGGCCTCTGTCAGACTCACCCTTGTCAATAAACGAGGATTACACGCCCGTGCGTCCAATAAATTTATGGAATGTGTTATGCGCTATAATGCGGATGTGCGTGTTCGTAGTCATAATGACGTCTGCGCGGAAAGTGTTGAAGCCGATAGCGTGATGGAACTTTTGCTCTTAGGCTCGGCTTGTGGCGAGGATATTACCGTAAGCGCAGAAGGCCCCGAAGCGAGTGTCGTTGTCGACGCGCTGACGAAACTGGTCGAAGCCGGGTTTGGAGAAGGCGAATGAAGGCATATTGGCTATTATTTGCGGCTGGGCTCTCTGCATGCGGCTCTACGAGCGTTTTCATGCCTAAGTCAGCTTATCCACCTGATCCTTGGGTGAAGGGCTATTCCGACCCGGATGACTGTATCGGAGGTGAGGCTCTGGCTGCCGTGAAATTTGATATGCCTGCCTACCCGAAAAGAGCCTTTCGGGGTGGCCGTCAGGGATGGACAATCATGCGGCTCGATGTGGCGCAAGATGGCTCAACCGAAAATGTCCGAGTTGAACGCGCCGTTCCTAGCGGAACATTTGACAATGCCTCGATTAAAGCGGTTGAGGCTTGGCAATTTCGGCCACCGGAAGCTCCGCTCTATAATTGCAGGGTTCTGCTGCGTTACCGTCAGGGCGTCGCCATGTTAGGAAATTAGGACTGTTAGGTTCGCCCACACAAAATTTGTTTAATCCACTACAATCACACCTTTCCCATACGGGTTTGGTTCTGTAGACCCCAAATTCAATGATGCGTACAGACTGGCTCTACACTGAGCCGCAAGGGGAAAACGTCCATGTTTGCAGACGCCGACATCATGACATGGGTGGGATTTGGCGCGATCATTGTCGCCTTTGTCGCCGTCATGTTTGCTTTGCGGCTTTCTCTTCGAGAAGGTGCATCAGCTTCGCGCTGGAAAACGAAAGCCACAGAGCTAGACCGCCGACTGGGTTCATATGATTCCATCATGGGGGCCTATCCGGGACTCATCCTAGTCTGGGAAGAAGAAACTATTGCGCCCGACGCCGGGTGGGGCGACCCAAAGGTCCTGGGCAGTCCGGCGGCCCTAGCGTCAATCATGCGGTTCGCGGATCCGGGCCGGTCCAGCCAATTGGCCATGCGGGTTTTGGACGGACTTGCGGATTTGAACACGATTTCCGAGCGGGCGGACTCGCAGCCCTTGCGGGCCTATATCCAATTCCTTCGGACAAAGGGCGAGCCGTTCTCGATCTCTATTGTTTTGCCGGAAGGGAATATTATTGAGGCGGACGGCCGTGTCGCAGGACGACAAGTGGTGCTCTGGCTGGAAGACGCGTCTATACGCGGCGAGGATGAGAAGGCGGCGATTTCTCGTTTTGAAAACTCCCGCATTACGTCTGAAACAGACCCGATTGCCTTTATCGAAATGATGAGCCGCGCCCCATTCCCGCTTTGGCGGATGAACAGTGCGGGCCGCATTAATTGGGTCAACACAGCCTATGTCGACGCCGTCGGTGCATCGGATGTGCGTGACGTCACAAAAAACCAAATCCATTTAGACCATCAGTCCAGCGAAGATGCCCGGACCGTGCTTTCCGAACAAGCGCCGCGCGAGGCGACGCGTCATATCGTTCTCGCCGGGGAAAGACGGGCAACTAATATCTCGCTCTTCCCGATCAATGGCGGTTTGGCCGGCATTGCCACGGACGCGGACGAAACAGAGGACCTGCGCCTGAAACTCAATCAACATGTCGAGGCCCATGATAATCTGCTTAATTCTATGGACGAAGCCGTTGTGATCTTTGGGAGCGACAAGAAAGCCAGTTTCGAGAACGAGGCTTTCCGCCGCATGTTTGGTCTTGACGAGGCCTGGTCACGCGATCGTCCGAGTCACGGTGAATGGCTGGATCATATGCGTGAGCGGGCGCAAGTCCCGGCGCAACCTGATCACAGCAGTTGGAAAGCGAATGAGCTGAGCCTTTACACAGAATGGCCGGCTGAAATGCCGCCGGACCTTTGGCATTTACAGGATGGGCGAACTTTGCGTCTCGTGAGGATGCGAGACCCGCAAGGCGGCATCGCGCTTATGTTCTCCGACATGACGGACCGGATTGATCTCGAAGGCCGCCTGGGCACACTCATCAATGTGCAGCGTGCGACACTTGATAAATTGTCAGAAGGGATTGCTGTGTTTGGCACAGATGGGCGGTTGAAGATTCATAACAATGCCTTTGCTAGGATGTGGGGCCTATCGGAAGATGATCTAAAAGAGTTTCCGCGTTTCTCTGCGCTGATTGAGCTGTGTCTTCCGCTCTACCATAAGCGCCATTTTTGGGATGATCTAAAAGCTCGCGCGACGGATTCTAATCCCGAAGTCCGGCGTCAGGTCGAGGGCGAAATCCGCCGGTCTGACGATAAAACGTTGACATGGCTATCCAAGCCTCTGCCGGATGGAGCGACCCTTGTGGCTTGGGACGATGTGACGTCCGCTCGCAGAGCCGAGGCCGCTTTGATCGAACGGGCGGAAGCCTTGGAAGAGGCCGACCGCATGAAATCTGAATTTGTGGGTCATGTCAGCTATCAACTCCGCACGCCGTTGACGACGATTTCCGGCTATGCTGACTTCCTGCAAAATGAAGGTGCTGGCCCGATGAATGACAAGCAAAGCGAATATATTTTTGCTATTCAAAGTGCGTCAGAAGACCTCGCCAAGATTATCGACGATATTTTGGATATTGCCGCGATTGAGGCCAATGTCCTCGATTTAGACTTGGGGGATGTTGATGTTTATGACGTGCTCTCCCAAGCGCTGGATTATGTCGCGACCAAAGCGGATGACACAAAAATCTCAATGGAGCTGGATTGCGCGCCGGATATCGGCGTGATCCGTGCCGATCAAACGCGCATCAAACAAGTCGTCTATAATCTCTTATCCAACGCTTTGCGCTTCACAAAACCCGGCGGACTCATCATGCTCGGCGGTAAACGTGCGCCGGGCGGAGGTGTGCAAATTTGGGTTAAGGATGACGGCGTCGGCATTCCGACCGATAAACAAAGTCAGGTCTTTGAAAGCTTTGAAAGCTCCAGAGGCGGAGCGGGCCTGGGCCTCGCCCTCGTGCAAAGGTTTGTCGAGCGCCATGGCGGCTGGGTGGAGCTGGAAAGCGACGAAGGGGAGGGCACGCATGTGACATGCTACCTCCCGAAAGAAGCCGCTGTCGATGCGGGGCACCCAGAATTGTTTGAAGGGTGAGGCTTAAATGCGATCCGGGGGGACCTAACTTAGGCCGAACAGATTAGTAACAATTACTGGCTCTCGGGCGTGCTGACTTCAATTCCGTCCAACTCATCTTTCATCAAAATCTGACAGCTGAGGCGGGAGTTGTCTTGGACGGCTTCGGCGAAGTCGAGCATGGAATCTTCCATATCGTCTTTTTCCTTCAGCTTCGGAAGATGCACTTCGCCGACGTAGACGTGACAGGTCGCGCAGGCACAGGCCCCGCCGCAATCCGCATCAATGCCGGGAATCATATTTTGAACGGCAGCTTCCATGACAGAGGTTCCGTTTTTGGCTTCAACTTCGCGGCGTTCACCGGCGTGGTCGATAAAAATAATTTTAGGCATGGAAAGCTCTCATTGGGGTTCGATGTGTTCTCGAAATATCTAAGCGCTTGCACCGTGATTGCAAGGCGCTAGACCTGTCACAGTGGAATATCTCTCCGTCATAAATGAAGCCGCAATGCTCGAATTGGGTGCGCGTTTGGGCCGCGCCTTAAAGCCGGGCGACACGGTTGCGCTTATTGGGGGACTGGGTGCGGGCAAAACGACATTGGTTCGCGGGCTAATACAAAGTGTTCTGCCGCATGAAATTGTGCCGTCGCCGACCTATACGCTGGTCCAAACTTACGACGTCCCGGGCTGCACGCTGTGGCATTGCGACCTCTATCGTTTGGAGCATCAGGAAGAAGCCTATGAGCTGGGACTGATGGACGCAATGGGCGAGGATGTCTGCCTTTTGGAATGGGCGGATCGATTAGGCGCATTGCTGCCAGAGGATGCGATAAAGGTCGAAATTACATTTCAAGGGGAGGGCCGTCGTGTCGCCCTCACGGGATGGGACGGGCGTGATGTCTGAACGAGAAGCGGATAGACGCGCTTTTATCGCGGCTTCAGGATGGGGTGAGGCAGAAGTGGAAAGCTTTCCCGGCGATGCCTCAACACGGCGATATTTCCGGCTCACACACGGTGATGAGGTCGCGGTCCTGATGGATGCGCCGCGCGGAGCAGAAGCGCCTGCCGAGCCTGAAGGGGCCAGCGCGGCGGATCGCGCAGCTTTGGGATATAATGCACTGGCGAGATTAGCCGGACCTGAACCTGCTGCCTTTGCGTGCCTTTCAAATGAGCTCGTCATTCGCGGCTTTTCTGCCCCGAAGATTTTGGCGGCGGATTTGGAGGCGGGGCTTCTTCTGCTCGAAGATTTTGGGCAGGGCGTTTATGCCGATGTGATTGAGGCTAACCCGTCGATTGAAGCTCCTCTCTACGAGGCGGCGGTTGAATGTTTGGCCGAAATTTACCGTAGTTCCTTTCCGGCCAAGATGTCGTTCAAAGATGCGCGCTGGCGCGTCCGCGACTATGACGAAACGGCGCTATTGACGGAAACGCATTTATTTTTGGATTGGTATGCTAAAGATAAAGGCGCGGGCATTTCCGTGGGGGCGCGCGCTGAATGGAACTCAATCTGGCGGGGGTTGTTTGAGGTTTTGGATGCGCATGCGCCGGGACTGGCATTGCGGGATTTCCATGCCGAAAACTTGTTCTGGTTGCCGGAACGGGATTCCGTTTCCAAAGTCGGTCTAATCGATTTCCAAGATGGATTGTTTGTGCATCCCGCCTATGATCTCGTCAGTTTTCTGGAAGATGCACGCCGTGACGTATCGCCTGAGTTAATAGACCCGCTCATCTCGCAATTTTGCGAACAAGCGAAGCTCTCTGACGAGGCTGGGTTCCGTAGGGCCTATGCCGTCTTGGGCGCGCAGCGAAATGCGAAAATTCTCGGCATCTTCGTTCGGCTGGCCGAACGTGATGGGAAGCCGTCCTACCGCGACCTTATCCCCCGCGTGCACGCCCATTTCGTCAAGAACTTAAGCGGAGAAATATTTGCGGATTTGCGCACATGGTTCGAAACCCATCTGCCCGGAGAATTGCTATGATTAAAACCGCCATGGTTCTCGCAGCTGGACACGGCACACGGATGCGTCCTCTCACCAATGACCGCGCGAAAGCGATGGTCGAGGTCGGGGGCAAACCTTTGATCGATCATATGCTGGACCGATTAAATGAGGCGGGGGTTGAGCGCGCCGTGGTCAATGTCCACGCTCATGCAGATCATTTGGAGGCGCATTTGAACGCCCGCAACGCCGGTCCTGAAATCATTATTTCCGATGAACGGGAAAGGTTATTGGAAACCGGCGGCGGCATGGTCAAAGCCTTACCACTGCTTGGTGAGGGGCCTGTATTGGTCTGTAATATTGATGCGATCTGGCAGGAGGGTGAGACCCCGTTGATACCGTCCCTTCTCGCGCGGTGGGACGGGGACATCATGGATGATCTTCTCGTGCTCGCCCCTGTGGACCGCACCTTAGGGTATGACGGCGAGGGCGATTTTCTTTTTGGGCATGACGGGCGGCCCGAGTATCGAGGAGATCGCGAAACAGCGCCCTATGTCTATGCGGGCGTGCAAATCACGAAGTTAGACCGCCTCGCGAAGGAGCCTGTGGAGCCCTTTACGCGAAAACGAATTTGGGCCGATACCTTGGCAGCTGGCACGTTATATGGCTTTCCTATGGACGGGTTTTGGATGCATGTTGGCGACCCGCAAGCGCGCGAGGAAGCGCAAAAGATTTTGCGAACAAAACATTCGGGACTTGAAAAATGAGCGCGCCGCATGTCTATAATATGCCGTCCGGCGTTCCGTTTTTAGATAGGCTCGCGACAGGTCTCCGCCGCCGTTATGGCGATGAGCTGCAATCCGGACTGATCCTATTACCAACCCGCCGGGCTGTGCGCGGAATGGGTGAGGCCTTTGTGAGAGCAGCGGCAGAAGACGATATTCGCGCGGCATTGCTCCCACGGCTGCGTCCTTTGGCTGACATCGATCCCGAAGAACCGCCATTTGAACCCGGTGAATTGGTTGGCAAAGTAAGGCCTGCCATTGACGGAACTCTACGCCGATTTGAAATGGCACGGGTCGTCGCGGCATACCATGAACGCGCGATGGACTTGCCTTTGGACGCCGCGACGGCACTGGCGATGGCGGACCCGCTACTCGCAATTTTAGACGACGCAGCTTTAGAGGAAGCTAAATTAACCGAGACCGACGCTTGGGCTCGGTTGATAGGGGAGGCCGCCAAACATTTCCAAGACGCCGCCACGCTCTATAAAATTATTCAAGACTTTTGGCCTGAACGGCTGGCAGAATTAAATATGGAAGAACCACAAACGCGAAAAGTCAAATTGCTGGATGCGCTCGTTGATCATTGGACGGAAAATCCGCCGGACCATCCCGTAATCATTGCTGGCTCTACGGGTAGCCTGCGGGCGACCCGCCGCCTGATGCGCGTGGTCGCGAATCTACCGAAAGGCCTCGTCGTGTTGCCGGGATTTCAAGCGACGGATAATGATGAGACATGGGACAGCATTGACGAGCAACATCCGCAATATGCGATGAAGCTGCTTATCAATGATCTGGAAATTGATCGCGGGGATGTCCGAGATTTTGTGGCGGATATTGTCGAAGATAATTCAATAAATAAAACCCGGCTTGCCCGAACCCGAGTCTTGGAAGAAGCGCTCGTCCCGGCCTCTCGAACATCAGACTGGTTGAAACGTATTGAGAAATTGGAGAGAGATTCCGGCAAGGAGATATTTGACGACGCCGTTAATGGCCTGTCTCTCATAGAAGCGCGGTCAGACGCGGAGGAAGCTCTCGCCATTGCCCTCATCCTACGGGAGGCGTTAGAAGAGAAATCCCAAACCGCCGCGCTCGTAACGCCCGATCAAGCCTTGGCGAGACGCGTTCGTGCGCGCTTGGCCCGCTGGGATGTTGACGTGGATATGTCCCAAGGTGAGCCCTTGGCGGAAACTTCTATTGGCGTATTTTTAGAAGCAGTACTATCCGCGTCACAAAAACCGGACAGCGCATTGGCCAAGGCAGTGATTTTTGGTCACGGCCTGACAGGATTGGGCCAAGAGCCATTACAGGTATTAAAGATCTGGCACGAGATTGAATTTCAGGTCTACCGCGAAGGGGGAGATCGCCACGCGCCGAAGCCCGGATTGCACGAGATTGAAATTGCCTTAACGGATACCCTCAAGCCCCTAACCGAATTGCAAGGCCAAGCCGGTGCGCCCGTCTGGGCGTCAGCACTTATTACCGCGTCTGAACACATTGCCACACGCTCCGACCATCATGGCAGCCACTATCTCTGGAGCGGTAAAGCGGGCGAGCGGGCGGCGCAGTTATTGGAAAACATCATACTTTATGGGCATAATTTGCCGAAAGTGGATGCGACCGGATTTCTACGCCTCATGCGGCAACTCATGACAGGTATTGTCGTGCGTCCGCGCGGCGGCACACATCCACGGCTATCCATATTAGGACCGTTGGAGGCGCGGATGTTGGAGGCGGATGTTATAATACTCGGCGGATTAAATGAGGGCGTCTGGCCTGCCGCCCCGTCGCCGGGGCCGTTTTTGTCACGCGGGATGCGCAAAGATATGAAACTGTCATTGCCCGAGCGCCGTTATGGCTTGGCCGCACATGACTTCTTCGAACTCGCGTCCAATCCGAAAGTATTTTTGAGCCGCTCAAAGCGGTCAGATTCCGGGCCTACCATTTCGTCCCGCTGGGTGTGGCGGTTGAAAACCTTGTTGCAAGGGGCTTATGGCGACAAAAAAATAGTAGAGACCCGTCTTCGCACGGCAGATCATTATTTAGAAATTGCCCGAAAAATGGACTTTATCGCAGCCGAAGATGTGACGCCCGCCACAGCGCCTAGGCCTATGCCGCCGACAGACAAACGTTGGACGACGGATAAAGGCCGCAGCCTGTCCATCACAGAGGTCAAAACCTTCATCCGCGATCCTTATTCGATCTATGGAAAACATGTGTTGGGCCTGAAACGCTTGAAAGATTTGGACCACCAGAACGAAGCGTCAGAATTTGGATCTGCCATTCATTTGGGCATTGAGAACTTCCTCAAGGCGAACAAAGCCCCATTCACGGAAATGGATGACGCCAAGCTGGTCGAGGCGTTTAATGCCGCCTTCGTCGAGTATAAATACACTCCCGAAGTCATCGCCAAAGAGCGCGCGCGTTTTAAAGCTATTGCGGAGAGCCTTCGGGCGGAAATGAATGCGCGGCACGCAGAGGGCTATAAGCAAGAGGGATTGGAAATCTGGGGTAAAGCCAAAATCCCGGACCGCGATTTCACCATACGCGGACAGATGGATTATGTCGAACGCGGCATGGAGGGTTACGGTTTCGTAGATTTTAAAACGGGCACTCCCGCAAGTGACAGTGAAGTCGCCGCAGGATTTGATCCGCAGCTCCCTCTCGCGGCATTCATTTTGCGTGAGGGTGGTTTGAAAAACCACAAAGCGGCAGGGACCGCCCGCCTCGGTTATATGCGGGTCAAAGGCTCTAATGACGATTTTAAATATACGCCCATAGGAAAGAAGAAATCCGTTAATGAGCTCGTGGATGAGTCCGTTGAAACGCTAACGAAACTCATCGACAGATATGACGATCCGAAAACGCCATATGAATCGCAGGTTCGCGCCCAATATACAAATAGCTGGTCGGATTTTGATGAGCTGGCGCGCCGTGCGGAATGGGCCGGTATGGATGGAGGCGAAAGCGATGCCTAAAGCTGCCCCCAATATGACCCCATTGGAATTTGCAACAAATGCCCAGCGCATGGCGGCGGACCCATCGGGAACACGTCTGGCGGCGGCCAATGCCGGCTCCGGGAAAACGCGTGTGCTGGTGGACCGGGTTTCGCGCATATTATTGGGCGGAACTAATCCTTCGGATATTCTCTGCCTGACTTATACAAAGGCCGCGGCGTCGGAAATGCAGCAGCGATTATTTGAGACATTAGGCAGTTGGTCGGTTTTAGACCCTGAGCCACTTCGTGAGGCTTTGACTGAGCTGTTTGGTGTCGACTTGGAGACACTGAATCCGCCCGTTGATCTATCAAAAGCGCGTCAGTTATTCGCACAAGCTCTTGAAACGCCCGAGGGGCTCAAGGTTCAAACCATTCATGCGTTTTGCGAGCGGATATTGTCACGCTTTCCGATTGAGGCCGGAATATTGCCGGGCTTCGAGCCGCTCGATGATGTTGAAATGGCGGAGCTGCGCGGTGAGGTGGCGACGCAGATATTGCGAGAGGCCATGAATGCGCCGGGCGGTGAAATTGCGACGGCGTTGAGGCATTTGACTCTGGAGCGTGCGGACTCGTCTTTGGAAGACCTGTTCAAATGGATAGCCCTTAGTCCGCAGAAGATAACGGCTTGGCAAGCGGCGGGTTTAGACGGGTTAGCCAAGAATCTCAAACTGGGTAAAGAACGTGACCCGGTAAAAATCGCTGAGGCTTTATGGAATCGCATAGATCCGAAACAATTGCGCTCGGTTTCGTCTGCGCTGAAAACCGGCGGGGCGAATGATATCAAAAAAGCGGTGTTCGTTGATGCAGCTCTCTCTGCACCCGACGCGCTGAAGGCGCTCAGTCAGTTGAGCCAACTCTATTTCACGCAGGCCGGAAAAACACGTGCCAGCTTCTATTACGCCAAAACCGACGACATCGCGAAAGATTGGATCGACACGCATTCGCTCGACATTATGGAGGCCGTTGAAGCGATACGCGCCGGACATATTTTTGCCTTGACGGAGTCGGTCTTCCACATCGCAGGCCGCTTTTCGGCCCTCTATGTAGAAGCCAAACATCGCGTACGAGGCCTTGATTATTCCGATCAAATTCTCTTCGTACGGCGACTGTTACAAAACGCGGAAGCTGCCGAATGGGTACAGTATAAATTAGACGGTGGGATTAAGCATATTCTTTTGGATGAGGCGCAGGATACATCCCCTGAACAATGGGACATTATCAACATACTCTCCGCGCCGTTTTTCCAGCCCAACCCGGATGATGATCCGAAGAAGCCGCGCACACTCTTTGCAGTGGGAGATGAGAAGCAATCGATCTACGGTTTCCAGGGCGCGAGACCCGAACAATTTCTGACAGAAATTCGCCGCCATTCAGAACATGCGACGACGGACATCAAGATGGCCATGTCTTTCCGTTCAACGCAGGAAGTTTTGAATATTGTAGATGCCGTGTTGTTCGACTGTGGCGGCATGCAGGCCATGTTCAACGCTGAGGCGTTTCCGCCTGCGAGTGACGAGGTCCGCCATATTGCCAACCGCGACGACAAAGGTCTCGTCGAATTATGGCCGATAACGCCGCCGCCGGAAAAACTTGAGGATAACGAGCCTTGGGACACGACGCCTGTCGACGCGGCAGGGGAAGGACATCAGATTGAGGTTTTGTCCAAAACAATTGCGGCCACGGTTAAGGGCTGGATTGATAACGGCGATCCGGTGTTCGACCGAAAACTGAGACGCACCCGCCCCATCAAACCGCAAGATGTTCTCATTCTCGTCCGCCGCCGAGGACCTCTTTTTGAGTCAATTATTCGCCAACTCAAACGTCATGAAATTCCAATTGCGGGGGCGGATAGATTGAAGCTGTCAGAGGCCACAATCGTTAAAGACCTCATCGCTCTTTCGCGTGTGTGCCTCTTGCCATCTGATAATTTGTCACTGGCGGAAACGTTGAAATCTCCTCTGTTCGGGTTTGATGATGATGACCTGATGCGCGTGGCGATTGATCGTCCAGGAACTCTCTGGGAATCGGTGAAAGACAGGATGCCGGATACGCATAAGGTGCTGTCCGACTTTGTCGCGCTCTCGCAAACCCTAACGCCTTATGATTTTTATGCGCGCGTATTGGATTACAAAGATGCGAACGGAAAGGCCATGCGCGAGCGGTTCTATAAACGCTTATCCCTTGAGGCTCGCGACGCATTAGAAGCCTTTCTGCATCAGGCTTTGGAGCATCAAAGCCGCACGGCACCCAATCTTCAAAGTTTCCTTTATGCCTTCTCCCAAGGCGATGTGGAGATAAAACGCGAGCAAGACAGCGGCCTGTCGGAAGTGCGCGTGATGACAGTCCACGGCGCTAAGGGTCTGGAATCGCCCATCGTGATTTTGCCTGACACAACAAATATTCCTACCCTGAGAGACGTTTTACTCCCCGATGAGAATGGCGGGCAGGTTTGGAATAAGGCTGATGTGACTTATGTTGAGACGTTGAAAGAGGCTGCGAAAACCCGCATCGAACAGGAGCAACTGCGCCTACTCTATGTCGCCATGACACGGGCGGAGTCGCGTTTGATTGTCTGTGGTCCGCATGTCGGCCGAGCGAATGCAAGGTTAAAACCCGGCTGCTGGTATGATTGGGTGAAACGCGGAATGGAGGCGCTGACGGCACAACCCTATGACGCGCCGTCCCAGCGCGATGGCGAAATGAATTCAGAACAGGGCCTGCGATATGGCGCGTTGCCAAAACCGTGTGTCGCAAATGACGTGAAGCCGCAGGCCGAGGCCGCGGCCCTACCGGCATGGGTTACAACCAACCCCGCGCCGGAAGACCGCCGCCGCCGTCGCGTGACGCCGTCTCATCTGCTGTCCAATCCTCCTATCGAAATGGCAGTTCGGTCTCCGGGCGAGTCGTCTGATCCAAACATTTTTCGCCGAGGAAACCTGATCCATAAACTACTCGAAGTCCTGCCGGAAATCCCCGTCGAGCGTCGCCGTGATACGGCGCAAAAAATGTTATCCAGCTACACAGACTTACCAGCCGAATTGGGCGAGGAAATCACGCGAGAGGTTTTCGCCGTACTTGAACACCCCGACTTTGCATATATCTTCGAGGCGGGCTCAAGGGCGGAAGTCAGCTTGGCAGGATCGGCCAAAGGCCTGCCTGTCGGCATGTATCTCAATGCTCAAATCGATAGGCTCTGTGTGACGCCGGAAATCGTGACCATTGTTGATTACAAATCCAATCGTCCGCCGCCAACCGACGTCGCCGATGTCGCAGATCTCTATCTGGGGCAGATGGCGGCTTACCGCGAACTCGCGCGCGAGATTTACCCCGGACGGACTGTTAACTGCGCATTGTTGTGGACAGATGGGCCGCATTTGATGGCTCTGCCTGATGCATTACTGGATGCCGCCTTGCGAAAAGTGGCTGCACTTCCTACTTTTAACTCAACACGATGATTCCATTCAGGAGAGCCCTATGGCGACTACAGCTGTTACAGATGCCACCTTCTCAGACGACGTTCTCGAATCCGACACCCCGGTGTTACTAGATTTTTGGGCGGAATGGTGCGGTCCCTGTAAAAAAATGGGTCCGGCTCTCGAAGAAGTCTCTGAAGCCTTTGATGGCCGCGTCAAGATCGCGAAAATGGACATTCAGGAAAACCCGGACACACCGGGTAAGTTCCATGTGCGCGGTATTCCGACGCTGATGATTTTCAAAGGTGGTCAAGTTGTCGCTACGAAAGTCGGTGAAATGAACAAAGTCAAATTGACCGAATGGCTTGAAGAACACGCCTAACGGCAGCAATTATATGAAAATGAGGCGGTCCTTTTGGGCCGCTTTTTTTATTCGGATTCTCTAATTCTCGCGCAGGTTTCGTGGCTTTAAGCAGTTAAGACTTGCCCGGCCAAATAAAGAGAGCCGCAGATTAAGACGCGTGGCGGTATTATCGGTTCCGTTACCTCTTGGCGAGATAGGGCTTCCCCCGTGTTGATCGCGCGCTGAACGGCGTCCGTCAGATTTTTCCCAACTTGCCCAATCATCCCGCGATTTTCTGCCAGTTCTTTGAGTGTCTCAGGGGCCAGCGCCGGAGAGCCCGGTATATCGACGGCGATGACACTACTCGCGAGGCCCGTAAAGGCGTCCAGAAATTTGCCTGCGTCTTTATTCCCCAATATCCCCATAACCAATACTAACACGCGCTCGGTTTTATCTTGGAGCTCCGCCATGACATTAGCGAGAGCCGCCGCTGCGTGTGGATTATGACCGCCATCCAGCCAAAGCTCGCCGCCCGATACCGACATCATTTCAGCGAAAGGGCCCGTGGTCAGGTTTTGCAAACGGGCGGGCCAACTGACGGTTTTTAGGCCTTTTGAAATTGCTTTATCCGGCAGGCCAAGGCTGCGGGCAGCGGCGATGGCAACGCCCGCATTGTCGATTTGATGCGCGCCGATGAGGGCGGGTCGCGGCAGGTCCATCAACACGTCATCAGCGTCAAACACCATCCGGTCCTGCTCGCGGTACGCTCTGAAGTCTTCCGTCAAAAGCTGGATAGGTGCGCGGTGTTTGGCGGCTTCATTGCGTAGAACTGCGCTCACCAAATCCTCTTGGCGTCCTGCAAACACGGGAACGTGATCCTTTATAATTCCGGCTTTCTCGCGGGCGATACCTGCCAAATCCCGCCCCAAAAATTCGGCATGATCGTAATTTATGGGCGTGATGATACTGGCCACAGGGTCAAACACATTGGTCGCGTCATAGCGTCCTCCGAGGCCAACTTCGATCAGCGCATAGTCTGCGGGGGCTTCCGAAAAAGCCAGAAAAGCCGCCGCTGTTGTCGCTTCAAAAAACGACAAAGGCTGACCGCCATTGGCATCCATCACGCGCTGCAACACATCCAGCAGAGCTTCATCCGCAATTTCTTCCGAGGCCAGCGTTATCCGCTCATTAAATCGTACGAGATGCGGTGAGGTGTAAATATGCGCCGTCTTGCCAGCGGCTTCGATCATCGCGCGCAAGAAAGCCGTTGTTGAGCCTTTGCCATTTGTGCCTGCAATATGAACCGCAGGCGGCAGGCGTAATTGCGGATTGCCAAGCGCCTTTAAGACGCGTTCAACACGCCCGAGGCCAAGGTCAATTTTCTTGGGGTGCAGCGCTGTGAGCTGCGCTAATACCGCGTCGAGCTTAGACAGGTTCAGGCTCCACAACATGATCGGCTGTCTGTTTCATCAAGACAGCCAGAATGTCACCCAAAACTTTGCGCATCTCTCTGCGCGGGACAACGCGGTCAATCATGCCGTGCTCCTCCAGATATTCAGCGCGCTGGAACCCTTCGGGTAATTTTTCGCGAATGGTCTCTTCGATGACCCGCGGCCCGGCAAAACAGATGAGCGCTCCGGGTTCTGCGAGATGTATGTCGCCGAGCATCGCGTAGCTGGCCGTGACGCCGCCCGTTGTTGGATCGCAGAGGACAACAATATAGGGAAGGCTCGCCTCTCGCATTTCCTGCACGGCAATCGTGGTGCGCGGCATTTGCATCAGTGATAGCGCGCCTTCTTGCATGCGCGCGCCGCCGGCGGCCGTGAAGGCAACCATTGGCAATCCATTGGCGACCGCATATTCAGCCGCTTGGATAAATCCTTCCCCGGCAGCCATGCCAAGAGAGCCGCCCATAAAGGCGAAATTCTGAACTAAGACCACGGTTTTTATGCCGCGAATATCCCCAACCCCAATGGACATAGCGTCATCATCACCTGTCTTCGCGCGGGCTTTTTTTAAGCGATCCGTATATTTTTGATCGTCTTTGAATTTCAGCGGATCCTTGGCGACCGCCGGAATTTCGACCGTTTCAAACGCGCCGTCATCGAATGTATATTGCATGCGCAGATCCGGACCGATCCGCATATGATGACCCGCAGGGGTGACATGCAAAAGTCCGGGAAGGTCTGCTGCAAAAATCATCTCGTCCGATTTAGGACATTTCACCCAAAGATTATCGGGCGTGTCCTTCTTGGTGAAGATGGATTTGACGCCCGGCGGCGTGAGTTTTTGGAGCCAATTCATATGAAGTTGCTAGCCTGAATGGGTGGCGTCGGCAAGCGTGCGGATAAGCTTTAGCGCTGCGTCCGGGCCATCCTCATGCAGCGTTTTTACAATCGCAGTGCCGACCACAACGCCGTCGGCATCTTTCGCGACCTCGCGGGCGCGCTCTGGTGTCTTCACGCCAAAGCCGACAACGACGGGCAGGTTTGAGGCGCTGCGCACGCGGGTGACTTGGTCTTTGACAGAGCCAGCCTGCGCAAAACTCGCGCCTGTAATTCCGGTCATAGAAACGTAATAGACAAAGCCCTTTGTGCCCGCGACGACTTTGGGGAGGCGCTGCGCATCCGTTGTTGGCGTGGCGAGGCGAATAAGCGCGAGGTCATGGGCCTCGAATGCTGCGCGCAATTCGCTATCTTCTTCGGGCGGCAAGTCGACAATGATCGCGCCGTCGACGCCGGCTTTTTTCGCTGCGGCGGCGAATTTGGCGTAACCCATGTGGTGCAAGGGGTTGGCGTAGCCCATGACGATGATGGGCGTTGTGTCGTTGGATTTGCGAAACTCTGTCGCCATTTCCAAAACGGTGGAGAGTGTGGTGCCGGATTTGCGCGCGCGGATGCCCGCGTCTTCAATGACGGGGCCATCGGCCATCGGATCGGTAAAAGGAATGCCGAGCTCAATAATATCAACGCCCGCGTTGGGCAGGGCGTTGAGGAAAGATTGGCTAGTCGCGCGGTCAGGATCGCCTGCCATCATATAGGCGACAAATGCGGCTTGGCCCTCGGCTTTACGGGCGGCGAATGTCTGGTCGATACGGTGCGTCATGGGGCGGGTTATTAAAGCGCGAGCGCCGCAGTATCTAGCACTATTCGTAAATTAAAGTCGGCGAACCGCGCCTAATTATATGATTTTCCATCATAAGCGGCTCCGCAGTCATATAAGGCAACTGTCGTCGTCTCATACCACTTTGAATCGTTGAGCTTCAAGTCACGCGAAACTATGCGGGCTAAGGCAGTAGAGCCGCCAAACCTGTCATTTTCAACTGGCTCCATCTCGATAATCATGCGGTGGATGTTATCAGCCTTATACTCTCTTGGGATGCCTGTTGATGTGAGCTCTTTGAAGCAGACCTCTGATATTTTATCTGCTGTTTGAGGGCCGGCTATCACCGCTTTATAATATTCGCAGGCAGGCGCACCCATATAATTTTCACCAAGGATCAAGCATTCGAAGTCAGACATGTAAGGCGCTTCGTCCAAAGCCGCACCGGGATCGAATTCATATGTTATATTGGGAAGGCTGCATGCTGGAGGGAGCTCTTGAGCCATGGCGAGTGACGTCGGTCCAAGAGACATGAGTGCAATACTGCCGAAAAGATATAATGATCTAGACATGAGGTACATCTGCCAACACTAAATTGAATAGGGTCTGAATGGGTGTTCACCACTGCCTCTAGTAAGGGATGATCGAACCCCGTCCAATCTTGCAGCGTTTCGGCATGGATTATATCGCGCAACTCCGTGCAGGCTGCCTCGGACTCGGGCGTGGTTTGAAAGACCGTCTCCCGCTTTCGCGCGACTAAGTCGCGGCGATATTTTATTTGGGCGTCGAGTGCATCTGACCGCTGAAGCCAGTCATTGATGTCAACGGGCTGAACTCCCGGCAGACGCGAGGTTTTCGGGTCTAGCCAGGCTTTAATGGGAAGGTGAGAGTTCAGGATCATGGATTTCTATCGACTGAATTGATGGTCGATACGGTGGGTCATGGAATGTGTTTAACAAACACCTTCTGTTTCAAGTAAGTAAGCGTAATAGTTATATTTTTGAATTTTGAAGCTGTAAGTCTCGTCTTTCAATTGTGCTTCAACCTCTTTCAAAGGACTGCTTATCTTCAACCTCAAAATTGGAGTGTGAAACAATAGGTCTATGTCTCTTAAAATAACTTTACATTTCTGATTTTGGTATTCTTTTTCGTAGAACCCTATGAAGTCAGACTTCGCAGGTAGTCGACCCGTTTTATTAAATTCTTGCTCGCGAAGATCTGAATAATAAGTCTTCAACCAACCTGTTTCTTCGAGTGAGGATCCAATTTCATTTGGTAGGTAAATACCTCTTTCAATAAAGGCTTCTGCATTAAAGTTATCATAAAGAGGGTCTGTTTGCCTGATGCAAATAAGATTATCATTGTCGAACTCCGGAAACTTTTCCTCTAGTCCGCAATCTTCAGTAACTACATGTCCTTCTATTGCCGTTAAGTCTATATATTTGAGAATGTTGTTTTTATCTCCATTCGAAATCCTAGAACAACCAAGCAATATTGAAGATAAAACACATAGGGTGATGAAAAGACTTATATATTTTTCAGCAAAATTTTCTGATTTCAACTCTCCGTCCCCTCCGAGATATGTTCACCTAACGCATCGGCAATTGTGAACACATCTTTATCCCCGCGGCCGCACATGTTCATGATGATCAGCCCGTCTTTGCCCAGCTCCTTGGCGAGGTCGACGGTTCGGGGGAGGGCGTGGCTGGGTTCTAGCGCGGGAAGGATGCCTTCCAAGCGAGCGCATTCTTGAAACCAATGCAGGGCTTCGTCGTCTGTCGCGCTAACATATTCCGCGCGGCCAATGTCGTGTAGATAGGAATGCTCCGGTCCGATACCGGGATAATCGAGTCCCGCAGATATAGAATGCGCGTCCGCAATTTGCCCATGTTCGTCCTGCAAAAGGTATGTGCGGTTGCCGTGCAAAATCCCGGGAGAGCCGCCCGTCAGAGACGCCGCATGCAAACCTGATTTCACGCCCTTACCTGCGGCCTCCACGCCGATGAGGCGAACCTCCTCATGCTGCACAAACTCATGGAACAAGCCCATCGCGTTCGACCCGCCGCCGATACAGGCGACCGCTGCGTCGGGCAGGCGACCTTCGGCTTCGAGGATTTGTTCTTTCGCCTCGCGCCCAATGATGGCTTGGAAATCGCGGACCATGGCGGGGTAGGGATGCGGCCCTGCGACTGTGCCGATGCAATAGAACGTCTCGCCGACATTCGTGACCCAATCGCGCAGTGCTTCATTCATCGCGTCTTTGAGTGTCGCTGTGCCGGAATGCACCGCGCGAACTTCGGCCCCAAGGAGGCGCATGCGAAAGACGTTCGGTTTTTGCCGAACAATATCCACCGCGCCCATGTAAACGATACACTCCATGCCGAGCCGCGCTGCGACGGTGGCTGTCGCGACGCCGTGCTGGCCTGCGCCTGTTTCCGCGATGATGCGTTTTTTGCCCATCCGTTTAGCGAGTAAAAGCTGGCCCATGCAATTATTGATTTTATGCGCGCCGGTGTGGTTCAGCTCATCGCGTTTGAAATAGATTTTCGCGCCGCCAGCGGTCTCCGTCAGGCGCTCTGCAAAGTAAAGCGGGCTCGGGCGGCCCACATAGTGCTTCAGGAAATAATCCAGCTCTTCTCGAAACGCAGGATCGGCTTTTGCCTCTTCATAGGCTTTCTCAAGCTCAAGGATCGGCGGCATGAGGGTCTCGGCGACATAGCGTCCACCAAACTCGCCAAAGCGGCCATTTTCGTCTGGAAAAGATTGATTACCCATTGTGAACAGCGTCCATAAAAGCAGTGATTTTCGAGTGGTCCTTTACGCCTGCGCTGACTTCAACGCCAGAGCTGACATCGACAATTGATGCGCGAGTCGCAGAAACGGCCAGAGCTACATTGTCGGGGGTAAGCCCCCCCGCAACCGCAAATGTTTTGGGCGTCGGCGCGCGGGCAATAATATCCCAATCAATCGCTACGCCATGCCCGCCGCGCACGGCGTCGTCTTTAGGGGGCTTGGCGTCATAAAGGATGAAATCGGCGACGCCCGCATAGGTCTCTGCGATTTTCATATCGGCATCCGAGGCGATGCCCAAGGCTTTGATGATTTTGCAGCGCTTCGCTATTTCCGCTGCGCGGGCAGGGCTTTCGTCGCCATGCAATTGAATGAAATCAGGCTTCATCTCGGCAAGAATGCGGTCAATCAATTCATCATATGGATTGACGGTTACCGCGACTCTGGGAGTATCGCCGGAATACTGTGCGAGACCCGACGCTTCAGCGACGCTAATCCTACGCTTGGACGGGCATTCCACAATAAATCCTAAAAAGCCCGCACCGTTTTCGACGGCGCAGATCACATCTTCGGGGCGAGTTAATCCGCAAATTTTTACGCGCGTTATCATGAGCGGGCCTATGACAGACCCGCCCAAAAATTGCGATAGGTAGTTTGTGCTAGAAGCGTTTTGTGACTTCCACGGCGTAGAGCGTTGGCTCGTTTACGAAAGCGGTGAAGTTATTGAAATCAACGCCGCCTTCTGCTTGCACGACGCCTGTGACATTTCGTACATATCCGGCAAGTTCGAAGTCATCCTTGCGGACACCGGCGCGCAGGCCAATCTCCGTCAACGGGTCAGAGCTGAATTCGACGGACTCATAGAGGAAGAAATTGGTCGAAGACCGGTGAACAATATCGCCAAAGGCAAAGATATCCCAATCTTCTGTGACAGGTATGCTGTAGCCCGCCGTCGCATTGGCAATCCATTTCGGGGCATTTGGCAAGGAATTACCGTCAATGAAGGCTAATCCCGTAACCGGGTCGATCTGATCCAAGACGGTACAAGGCGCGCCGCAGACACCGGCTTGTAGGCCTGCATCAATGATCTCCGTGTCGTTGTAAGAAATGCCGCCCGTTAGCTGTAGTCGTTGAATTGGATTGAAGGTTGCATCCACTTCAACGCCTTGTCCGCGAACGTTCTCCGCATTGAGCAATTGGTTAAAGTTACCCGCCCCGCCGACGGCTGTAAGCTGCTGGTCTTTCGTTTCGAAATAATAGGCACTGACGTTCAACGTGGCTTTGCCGTCCAGATAGCGCGTTTTGATGCCTGTTTCCAAGCTGTCTATGGTTTCAGTATCTGCGACCGTGACAAAATCCCCAAACAGGATCCGTCCCTGAGCGTTTGGCGCGCGAAAACCACGCGCATAGCGCCCGTAAATATTGATGTTATCGTTCAGAACGTAATCAAGTGCGAAATCGCCTGTTACGACTGTATCGCCGAGATCCTCTGTCAGCGGACCAAGCGGCGGCGCACCAAATGGGCCGATAAACCGTTCCGCCGTGAAGTCTTTGTCTTCATCGGTTACGCGCAGACCACCTGTTGCGGTCAGGCGATCCGAGACCTTCAAAGCGGCAGAGCCGAAAAGAGCCAAGGAGGTCGTCTCTTGATTCTGAGTTCCATAAGCGTTGATCGGATTGCCGGGAGACAGCGAGTCATAAGAAATGTTCTCAAGGTCTAAATCTTCGTGGAACGCGAAAGCGCCCAGTGTCAAATTGAGGGTGTTGCCAAAGTCGCGGTTGTAACGAATTTCTTGCGTATATTGACCATGGGCTGTCACGCCGTCAGCGGACTCAGCTGGGAAAGGGATGAAGCCCGGTGAGCTATTGCCAAGGAAAGCGGCCCCAAACCCACCGTCAACATCACCTCGCGCAAAATTTTTGACTTGCTCATAGGCGGAGATAGACGTCAGCGTGCCACCCCAAACATTGTCCCAATTGGCAGTCAGGCTGACACCGACATTATCGACTTTAGAAACTTGGACCGAATCTTGGATAGCCTCAAAACGGTCAAAGCCGTCAACAAGCTCGTTTGTGCCGGGCTGAATACCATTAGCGAAAAAGGTTCGGCTACCGCCTCGTAGACGCCGTCCGTGAACGTTAATCAGATAAGAGGACCGATCATCGGGCGTGATTTCAACAAGGAGACGTCCGGCAAAATCGTCAAATTCTTCAAAACCGCCTTGATCGCCATTTGGGTTTAGATTGTCGACTCGGTCATCACTGCGCTGGTAGATGCCGGAGAGACGGGCTTTGACTTTATCCTCCACCAGTGCGCCGGAAACAGCGCCTTCCAAATCAACCGTGTTGAACCGGCCATAGGCGGCGCGGACATAACCTTCGGTTTCTTCCGTCGGCTTTGCGCTAGTAAAGGTCACGGCACCGGCTGGGGTGTTCCGTCCAAATAATGTCCCTTGCGGTCCGCGCAGAACTTCGACTTGGTCCAAGTCAAAGACAGGAAAGCCTTTCAGGACCGGATTTTCAAGGACAACGCCGTCATAGACAAGGCTGACGGGCTGGTTGGCGTTCAAATCAAAATCTGTGTTTCCAAGACCGCGAATATAGAAACGCGGGAAAGTCCGGCCAAAGGAACTTTCGGCGTAAAGGCTGGGCACGCGCCCTGACAGAGCCAGTATATCTTCACCGCCGGATGTAATTGTGTTTAGCACGTCATCGCGCAAAACAGCGACTGAAGACGGCACATCTTGCAGGCTCTGCTCGCGCTTTTGTGCGGTCACGATGACAACATCATCATTTGAGGATTGGGCGTAGGCCGGTGCGGCTAAGCAAACAGTTATGGCTGTAGCCAAGGTTGATTTAGACAGATTTGAGAGAGACAAAATTTATTCCGTTCTTTGTGGCGTAAAAGATGTCGCGCCGTAGGTCAGGCAATTTCGGAATCCCAGTCACATTGTCTTGAGAATCGCCCGAGAATTCGTGAGCTAAAAACGGGCGAAAGCAATTTTCGTGCCGCAAACCGGATATTAAGCCTTCTGCTCTATGCCTTCTTCTAAGTCGGAACAAACCGATACCCCCTAAAGTGGGGAAATGTGAACAGGAACGGGTGTGGGTATGGCTTTGGCCCCAAAATTACAGGCACGGCAGGGCGCACAGCTCGCCATGACGCCTCAATTGCAACAAGCGATCAAGCTGTTGCAGCTCTCCAATATAGAGCTATCGGCTTTCGTCGAAGAGCAATTGGAAAAAAATCCGCTGCTGGAGCGCGGAACCGGCGATGAAAATCGGCGCGGTGAAGCCGTTGATGCCGCAGTTGAAACGCCAACTATATCGACGGATACAGTGTCCTCCAGTGAGGCGATGTCCGATATGGATACGCCGGATCATGCGCTTGCGCCTGACTCGACAGGGGCTGACGTCGGCGGATCCGTCGATTGGTCCCGCAACAACAGTAATGGCAGTTTTTCAGGCTCGGGCGATTTTGATCCGATGGCTAATAACGCCGCCGAAGTGACACTCAGCGACCATATTCAAAGTCAATTGCCTCACTTGCGGCTATCTGTTCGGGATCGTCTGGTAGCAGATTATCTGGCCGGACATGTAGACGACGCCGGCTATATGCGATTGGACCCTGCGGAGGCCGCTAAAAACTTAGGCGTAGGCGAGGCGCAGATTTCGTCTGTCTTAGTCCAACTCCAAACGCTGGAGCCGACAGGATTATTTGCGCGATCTCTACCGGAATGCTTAAGCTTGCAACTTCGCGAAATGGGCGCGCTAGACTCGCCAATGCAATCGCTTTTGGATAATTTGACCGTGCTGGCCAAGCATGATCTCTCGAAACTCTCCAAACTATGCGATGTGAAGATTGACGAGCTAAAACTCATGATTGGGATGCTGCGCAAGCTCTCCCCGAAACCGGGGCAGGCGTATGGCGGAACAATGGCGGGCGTGGTCGAGCCGGATGTCTATATTCGCGAAACCTCGAGTGGTGGTTGGTCGGTGGAGCTAAATGCCGACACTTTGCCCCGCGTATTGGTGAATAAGCGTTATTATAATGAGATAAAAAAGGCCGGCGGCGATGATGATGCGGCGCGGACTTTTATTTCTGAGTGTCACGCGGATGCGAATTGGCTTGTAAAGTCACTCGATCAACGCGCCCGAACGATCCTGAAAGTCAGTTCGGAAATCGTGAAGCAGCAGGATGGCTTTTTCGCCTTTGGAATTGACCATCTTCGCCCGTTGAAATTACGCGATGTTGCCGATGCGATTGAAATGCACGAGAGCACAGTCAGCCGTGTGACCAGCGGAAAATACATGCATACACCGCGCGGATTATTCGAGCTGAAGTTCTTCTTCACAGCAGCTATCCCAAGTCTTGATGGCGGGGAGGGGCATTCGGCTGAAGCAGTTCGCCATAAAATCAAGATTTTGATCTCCGAAGAAACCGCCTCGACCATCGTTTCAGACGATAAAATGGTCCAGCTTTTACGCAATCAAGGCATAGATATTGCGCGTCGTACGGTCGCGAAATATCGAGAATCCATGAATATTCCGAGCAGCGTGGAGCGTCGCCGAATATTCAAACACGCGTAGTGGCTATAATCGATCCGGGGGATCGATTATAACGAAGCGCTGAAACCGCAAGGTTTCAGGTGGGACCGAATTTCCTTTTTAGGCTTTTCACTACGCGAATCCCTGCTATGTCTGCCCTATCCATGACAAAGGGGAGAGACCTATGGGATTTGCAGACGCCGTAAAGGCATTTATTTCTAACTTCGTCAAATTTGACGGACGATCAACACGATCAGAATACTGGTGGCCTATGCTCGCCATTTTCATCCTGAATATTTTGATTGGTGTAATTAGCTCAATGAGCAGCTCAATCGGCGGAATCTTGTCTATGCTATTTTCGCTGGCAATCATCATTCCATCGATCGCAGTGGGTATTCGCCGCTTGCATGACCTCGATAAGAGTGGATGGTGGCTCTTGATTGGCCTTATTCCGCTTCTGGGTGCTATCGTTTTGATTTTCTTCTTTGTTCAAAGAGGAACAGTTGGCTCGAACCAATATGGTCCTGATCCTTTGGGCGGAGCGGTTTAACTAGCTGACCTCAAATTCGTAAATTGGAAAAAAGCCCGGTCATTCAGACCGGGCTTTTTTTTTACGACTTCGAATTGTGGCTTTGTGCTTTTCACCGACGAATTACCTGTTATGTTTCTTTGATTCGAAACAGTTAGGGGGAGAGACCCATGGGATTTGTGGACGCTACAAAATCGTTCTTTGCGAGATATACGGATTTTAGCGGGAGGTCATCGCGCTCGGAATATTGGTGGGCCTTCCTGGCAATTATGATCGGGTATTTGATTATTGGGCTATTGTCCGGGCTTTTGGGAGAGACTGTAGGTTCAATTATCATCGGGATTGCGCTGTTAGCGATTCTACTTCCGAGTATTGCGATTGCGATCCGCCGATTACACGACACTGACAGAAGCGGCTGGTGGTACTTATTGTCGCTTGTCCCACTTGTAAGTTTAGTGTTGTTATTCTTTTACTGTCAAAAAGGGACAGATGGACCTAACCGCTTCGGCCCGGATCCACTGGGTAGCGATACAAGCGTCTTTAACTAGGCCATTGCTCATTAGAAATATACGAAAGCCCGGCATTGCGACCGGGCTTTTTTATGACTTTGATTTAGGCGGGAGCGGAAAGAAACCGCTCGTGCGCTCAATGTAATCCTGATAGTTTTTGCGGCGGCCCATATCGCGCTCGAGTAGGTCACGGCCTGACACTTTGGTGAGTAGCAGTGTCATGATAATGGGGCCGAAAATTGTGGCCCAGCCCCAAGGCGCGGAGCAGGCGACAATCCAAATCCCCCACCACATACAGGCATTGCCGAAATAATTTGGATGGCGCGTATATTTCCAAAGGCCCTTATCCATAACGGGCTTTTCATCCGCAGGCCCGTCATAGTCTTTGTTCTTTTTGATGAAGGCCGCGAGTTGGGTGTCACCGATAGCTTCGAAGAGAAAGCCGATAAGCCACATAAGTGCGCCGAGGATGGCAAGAATACCTAAATTTGTTGGCTCTAGGTCGGAGGGCGTTAGCATTGGGTCAGCCGAATTGTAGTTCCCAGCTCCAGCCTGAAGAAACTTTCCGGTCGCCATCGCCACCCAAACCGGTGCGCTAACAATCATGATCAGCAGGCCTTGCCCCCAATAGATAGAGAACAGCGAGCGAAGCCGCCACCCCATCTCGCTCACACCATTTTTCTCCGCGCGCCGGCGCATGCTCACATATCGCTTGTCTTCGCCGTGACCCAAATTGCGCCGCCCGAGATAAAGCGTCAGGCGCAGACCCCAGATAATCGGCATGGCCGCGAGCAGAATGAGGTAAGGCGTTTTGACGGGTACTAGGTAAAGACAAACCGCGGCGACGAGCAGAAATCCAAACCCCCAAAAGATATCAACGAGACTCGCATCTTTGACGGCGATACTGATCGCCCAGAGCAGGGTGAGCGCCGCAAAGACAATGACGGCGGAGTGCGCGAAATAGACAAGAATATCGGACAGCATAGTATATTTCCCGGGCGGTGATGAGATAGATACGTAAAGATGGCCGTAACAGACGTATCATGCAAATTGACCCTAGAGGCTAGGGGCGGGCGAATGAACCCAATCTCTGCTTATTTTTCAATTATGGATCATCTTGAACCTCAATTCACTTATGACGGGCGAGGAGCAGCGCTATTTAGTTTAGTTAAGTCTGCTTTTACTCTACATATACAGGCGAAGTTGCTGGCATATTATAACGGTTCCGTCAGGCGCTTGCGTGATACCGACAAAAGCGCATTACCGATGACAATCAAACTTTTCGCGGGACCTGTCGCCTTTATCGTTCTGCAATCCGATACCGATCAGATTTGTTAAAAATCATTAAATTCAGCATAATATCAACAGCTTAGTAACTGAGAGAGTGGTCTATTAAAATTGTTTCATGGAACTACATTTTGACTCCGTCCGTTTCGGTTATCTGCAAACAATGGAGGCAGATATGTTAAAGACTGCAAAAACCCTGAAAATCTCGGGCTTTATTATTATCGCTAGCGCTTTAAGCGCTGCGCCCGCTTATGCCCAAATTGGCGGCGTCACCGGCTCTGTCGGGGGCGTAGTTGATGGCACCGTCGATACACGGATTGATGCGCCTGAAGTGCGCGTTGAACCAAAATCCCGCATCGAGACACGTTCCCGCTCTCGCGCATCGGGCACACATTATCACGGACGCTACGCTCACGATCATGGCGGATTTGGGTATGATCATTATCATACTGACGGCCACAGCCATACTCACGGCTATGCCAGCCTATCGGTCGAAATCAAAGCAGATCAGGATAGAGCCGACGTTGGTCCAATGTTGACCTTTGGACAAAAAGTTGAGTCTCGTAAGGGTAAGGATTTGGGCCGTATCAATGGCCTGACAACGACCCAAAACGGTATGGTGACGTTTATTACCGTGGATGGCGTGCCCAAGCCTATTCCCGTAAGTACGTTGAAAGTTGACGGAGACATTCTGGTCACCTCGATGAAAAAGAAAAAGCTGAAATAGCTATCGCAGAATATTATTGACGAAAGCCCGCCTTTCGGCGGGCTTTTTAGTTTTAATCACACTCTATTTACCCTCCTTCACTATTGCAGGCCAGACTTGCAAAATCGGCTGAGTAAGCCTCTCGCCAATGCCGCCAAATGCCATTACGGGCGCCCGCGTGAAAACAGCACTTCAATCCATTGCCGCGCTTTTGCTGGCCTCTTTCGTTCTCTACATGGGGAATGGCTTGCAAGGCACGCTGCTGTCTGTGCGTGCGGGGATTGAGGAATTTCCG
>Ga0209187_1000753_pt1 | contig 48469 bp, 45 predicted proteins | sample BantaG_FD_187430 | JGI IMG/M metagenome (GOLD analysis project Ga0209187, IMG submission 187430) | Marine algal microbial communities from Bantry Bay, Ireland - BantryBay_4 metaG (SPAdes) (version 2) | ecosystem: Host-associated > Algae > Red algae > Unclassified | place: Bantry Bay, Ireland...
AACATCCGGATAGTTAGCATAAATTATATATAATTAAAGAGAAAAAGTCTCGTTAATGAGTAAACCTTTGATAAAATAAATAGTGTAATATGAAAATATTTATTTTGGGTTTATTCTTGTACATACTTGTTTCAAACATATTAGTAGGCCAAACAAGTGTAGACAATTCCAATAGAACTCTTAGGATAATTCAAGAAGCTTATAATTCAATAATGGGTATTTTGAAACAAATAGTCAGGGTGATTAGAGAATAGAGATCCAGATGGAAACTACTCCGATTATGAAGATGCCAAAAGTGGTACAGGAATGATAAATTGGTTTGATGTCGAAGGAAATTCTTGTATAAAACTTAAACACTAGAATATATGAAGTAATATTGATGATATGAATAAGTATTCAATAAATGTAATTACATGAAAATTAAAAAAATAAGCATCATATTAATTATTTTAATAATTGCAGCAAGATATGCACGCGCTCAATGTGTCTTGCAAATAAACATTGCAGATTGTAGACAAGAAAAAACTATTGAATACATACCAGAATTGAAGATATTCAGGAATGATGTACTTATCAAAACGGTAAAACCCAGTTATGATGATAAGCAGGTGCTAAAGAATTTAGAATTCGGAAAATACAGCGTTGAGTATGAAACAATATTCAGTAAAAAAGAGAGTAAACAAGTTGAAATCAGTGAGAAAGGGAGGTATAATATAGATTTGTGTTTAAATTATTTGGACTATGAATCTGATCCATATGAACCAATTATAGATCGCCTAGAAGATGGTGAAAGTTATTCCATTCAAATCTCTTCTGTTGGGTGTTTCCATAGTTCCGCCGAGTCTTATATTATTGACCGGAAATCAGACAAATATTATCTTAACTATCTGGATAAAACGAAACGCTTAAATAAGGATGCAGTAAAAGCAATACGTAACTTTGAGTTAGAACTGAATTACATGGATACTTTTGGCTGCACTTCTTCAGATACCTATACTCTAGTATACAAGCAACATAAAGTGAAAATAACTGACGGTAGCTGTGATTGGAACGGGATCTATTTTTTGAGACTACAATTAAAATTAGCTGAAGAATGAATCTCTAATAAATGGAAATTGGTAAAAAAGACTAAGAAATTCAAGTTATTAGAGGTGCCCTTAACTATATAAATATAAAAAAAACATTATGGGACTAAGCATACACTACAACGGAGAATTCAAAAAAGGCGCCTCTCTATCATCAATGATCGAAGAAGTAAAGGATGTTGCAGAATTACACAATTGGGAGTACCACATCCTCGAAGACTCCTTTGATGAACAAGCCTTTGGCAAGAAGGAGCATAATCAAGATCTCTTTGGCATTTGTTTTACACCCCCCGAATGTGAAACGGTATTTATCGCATTTCTCTCAAATGGTAGGATGTCTAATGCGAAGCTATTGAACCTATACGGGGAAAGTAAGGATGAAAAAGAACAAGAATACTTATACATGAATTTTGTAAAAACCCAATATGTGGGAATAGAAATACACAAGCTGATCATCCACCTTTTCAAATACCTGAATGAAAAGTATTTCTTGAATTTTACAATGCAAGATGAAGGAGAATATTGGGAGACAGGAGATGAAAAATTATTGCAGAAAAATTTCAAGCGATACACAGATTTGATTGACGGTTTTGCAAATGCAACAGAAATATTTCCAATGGAAGAAGGGGAGGATTATGTAGCCTATTTTAGTAGATTGGCTAAGCGGTTACAGAAGAAGAGGGGTTCATAATCCCAATTTTAAATCCTATCAGAAATATAACCGTAACAATCTTATGACAAAATTGAATTTACTATTTATCGTTATTGCTTCTTTTTTATGTTCTTGCAAAAGTGTCAAAAACAAGGACTTAGCCACTGAAAAAAAAGTAATAGAAACAAGAATAGATACAACAAGCATAAAAGCAAATACTATGGACGTTACAGATCAGGGTCCTACAGCTGAAGACCTAATCCAAGCATTCGAAAAACAAATAAAATTTTTTAAAACAGCAAGTAAGGGAGAGCTTGTTGAGTTTTTAGGAATAAGTCCAGCGAGGGTAGAGTTGGTTTCAGACAAAGAGTTTGACGATATGGTTCGCGATGAAAATGCATATTTGTACGAAAACTTAACTGAAAGTTTAAAAAAGGACGAATCGGAATTTGAGGTACTCTCAAGAGAAGATAATTTTTATACTGTCTCTATCAAGGAAAAAAGAAATAACAGCATGGAGCTTAGAATGAACTTCGAAAATACGGAGAATGGCTTTGTAGTTGCTAGAAAGAATAGGTGAAAAATTTTTAATTCCTTGTTTTAAAGCGAGCCTTCTTATTGGCTTGTACATCGATTAGTTGATTTGGTCGTATTGCATGCATATATCCTTACCCATATAGAGAAGTTGTTTGACGTTCCTTCGATCCAGTCGCCTTTCTTCTACATCACAAATGTGTTTAAAGTCAGCATTCCAAGTTATGTAGTTTTATATCCTGTAACGCCATAAATTCGCTTTCCCCTTCCAGAATTTGTATATTTTCTTAGTGCCTAAATATATTGCTAACCAATTACTGCTGTTATGAAAATTCGATATGTATATGATAATACTAGATTCATCATGATTGTCATTTTGTTTTTATGTATAGCGGCATGTTCAAGAAAGTCTTTCGAAAGCCTGGATGAGACTGGTACTTATATGATTAGTTACTCGCTAGTTCCCGATATGAAGTATACGATCAGCGCGCAGTTTATTCGGAAATATTCAAACTCACAAGGTACTTCAGAAAGTGATTATTTTTATGAATATTTGCTAGAAACAGGCGACTTGTCAAGCATGGAAATATCTTTAATTGATACTTCTTTTCATAATCGGAGTATAGTTTACAATATAAAAACACCAATAAAAGGCAATCTTATACCGGAATCTAAGCATGAGGAAGATGCAACCATCTGTCACTATTCAAATGGAAGAGAAATAATTATTCATGATAGTCTCATCCATTCTGAGCATTATCGGAATTCATTTAGTCATATTGGAATTGGAACATGGAACTCACAAGAGGACTTACCTAATTGTAGTATGCGTATCGGTGAATCACATCAGATTGAAACTTCGGAATGGGAATTCAACTATAATGAAGTCCCTTTCGAAAAGTTGATTGTTAATACTACAAATTATATTTTAGATTCTGTGAATAATAATAAATGTTACATAAAGTTTGATTCACAGTTTCATTGGCAAGATTCACTTCATAAATTGGCGCGTAAGGAGTACGGATCACTTGTATTTGATATCAAAAATAAACATTTCAGAAAAATAGAAAAATTCACTGATGATATAATAATGCAAAGAGCAATTATAAATGGAGAACATTCGACTATAGAAACCGCTACATCAAGTCATAACATTGTTAAAATTAGTGTTGTTGATGAATAAGTTGGTATAGCAGATAACCCAAAATGTTTTAGAAAGTAATGTCTAATTGGTAACCTCTATTGCATTTATCAATCATTCCACATAAATTGTATCACGAAATGAATAAGAAAAGAATTTTAAATATTACATGTTGTTGCTGCATAGGTTTATCCCTTGGCAGGAAGCGGTATATGTAATTATTTGAAGATATATTATTTATAAAAGAGCCTTCTCGCTAACGTGAGAAGGCTCTTTTTTTGTTATTTATAAATGTATTGCCATGAAAAAAATTTATGTTATTCACGAGAATGAAGACTGGGTGATTCCATTGAGAGCTGCTTTTGAAAAATTGAATCTGCCGTTTGAAGAATGGTTTATTGATGAACTGACTTTGGACTTGAGTTCCGAGCCACCAGAGGGTGTCTTTTACAATAGAATGAGTGCCTCTGCGCATACCCGAGAACATCGTTATGCCCCTGAGATAACCGCGAATATCTTAGCTTGGTTGGAAAGACACAATCGTAAGGTGATCAACGGGCGTAGAGCCTTGCAATTGGAGCTAAGAAAGTCGGAACAATATCTGTCGCTGCAACAATTTGGAATCAGACATCCAAAGACGATAATTTCAAATAGTATAAAGTCTTTGCCTAAGGCAGTTGATCAGTTGGATCGATTTCCTTTTATCTTGAAGCCAAACCGTGGCGGGAAAGGTGCTGGGGTGCAATTGTTTCAATCGAAAGATAGCTTGATCAGTTCAATACAAAATGATCAAATTGGGGAATCCTTGGATGGTATCTGGCTGGTACAGGAATATATCAAGCCTGCAAACGGACGGATCGTCAGAGCTGAGTTTGTCGGTAATGAATTTCTCTATGCCGTCAGTATTGATGCTCAAAATGGTTTCCAATTGTGCACAGCCGATTCATGTAATATCGGAGATGCATTTTGCCCTGCCGATCAAAAAGATTCCAAAGACAAGTTCCTTATTATAGACAATTACGAAAACAGTGAACTGGAGAAATATGCTGCCTTTCTGAGATCAAATAATATTGGTGTGGGTGCTTTGGAATATGTAAAAGATGCAAATGGATTTAAGTATGTGTATGATGTCAATACAAACACGAATTATAACTCAGCAGCGGAAGGTAAGTCTAAAAACGGCAAAGAAGGGATGTATGAGATTGCTAACTATTTGGGTGAGGAGTTGAGTGGGATAGTGAAGTTGAATTTGAAGCGGGCTTGATGATCTTTCAATACAAATAACATAATAGCGGTTGATTAGCTAACTTGTGGCAACTAATTCAGTAGATTTGTATTACTGCATTAAAATACTTTCCGTATTTCGATAATTTAAAATGAAATAAATATATAAATGAAATTAAATAAGAAAGAAAGACTTCAATTGTCTTTTACTCTAAGAATTTTAGAAAAGTTATATCCTGAAGAGCAGCAATACTATGCAAATCATAGGAAGGCAGTTGAAGACGGATATGAGCTTCATTATTCATGGATTACAGAACACTTGTCAGATGGCTTGAGTTCTAATGAATGTGTTTTCGTAATTGATACTTTGGATATGTATACATCTTTTTACTATAGCTTACGCGAAATGAATTCACCGAATGCATTAAATATTAATAATATTGAATTTCCAGGATTTGACGGGAACAATGAAACTATGTATATGGCTTACACAAAGTATTTTGTTGAAGATTTAGACAGATTCGGGGTAATTAAGCAAACTAAAAAAGGTAATTACAACAGCCACAAACCAATGATACCAAAATATAAAAAAATGGTTTCTTCATATATTAGCATGATAAATAGGCTAAGAAATAATGATCCAATGGCGAATATTATATTATCAGAAAATGATATTATTAGACTTTTAAACATTACAGGTAATTGATGGAAGATTACAGTACTGAAATAATTACTTTTATTGGGGTACTTGGATCTATTGCCTCGATTATTGGAGCTGTATTAGCAATTCATGCCAGTAAGAAAGCAGAGTCAGATGCAGCTTTAGCCATACAAGCACGCTTGTCTGCTGAGAGTGCTAGGGATTTGGTGATTCACAAACAAAAAACAACATCTTTGGTTTCAGTTTTAAATGAAGCGAAGAGAACGCAAAAGGTATTTTTTAAATATTCACGAGCTCATAATACTAGAAGTTTTGATGGTGCAGATTTTGAAAAGGATGCTCATGAATTTCAAGGTATTATAACCATTTTCAATGAGTCTCGTTCTATAATTAGTGCTGAGACCACCTTAGTTGCAAATACAGTTTATAATGAGCTCAATAAATTGCTAGAAAAATTTACTGCTTCAACTACAAAGTCGGAAAAAAAGAACTACGGTAATCAAATTAGAATGAAACTTGATGATATAATCTTCAAGCTTCAAAATACAGTTGAGAATAGAAATTCTGCATAAATTATACGTTCATTGCTCTGAATTACGTTTAGTCCTTTGGTTAACTTTATAGAGAACATTAGAGTATTTCACAGTAATTAAATATGAACAAGACATCAAAATATTCATTTTCACTCCTCTTTCTTTTATTGGGGATAGTCTTTGTTCCATTAATTGATGGACTAATATCAAATACACTGGTTAAGTATATTTTTGGATTTGTAGTATCTAATACTATAAACGATTTTGTTTTTATACTTTTTGGATTGGCTATATTAGTCATTACTTATCTAAGTAGAGGAAAAGGTGTATTAAATTGGAGTTACATATTATTTTTCACTTATGTAATATTATACTATTCATACCACAGGTTCATTTCACAATATTTTATGTTTACTCCTTTTCATTTTAGGACTGATGTAGCTTATTCTGACATAGTTTATTTAGGATTTATCTGTTCTTTTGCCCTTATTTATAAGTTTAAAGAAAAGCTGAAGGATAAGAATCCTAACAATAATAGCTTATTTACTGATACGCCAATTAGTGTGAAAGATCAAGATGACTTAGGGTATGAAAGTTATGCTAAACGTGTTGCCGAAAAAATAGCAGGCAGTACAGTTGATCAATCTTTTGCAATAGGAATTAATGGAAAGTGGGGTGTAGGGAAAACTTCATTTTTAAATTTAATTAAATTCCATCTATTAAATAAGGATATTATTTCCATAAACTTTAACCCATGGAGTCTTAATTCAGAAGATAAAATAGCTAATGAGTTTTTTGATGTTGTATTAAACGAAGTAAAATATTTGGAATATGACTTGTACAAAGTGATAAGACGATATACAGACGAATATTTAAATACAAGTGAAGACGGTAGACTAGATAAAATAGTCAGTCTATTTGATTTTTCTAACAATTCCGTTTCTAGTTTACACGAAGAGATCAACAAATTATTAAGAGTTAATAATAAAAAGCTTGTTATTTACATCGATGATTTAGACAGACTGCAATCATCTGAAATTGTTGATATATTACGCTTAATTAGAGTTACAGCAAATTTTCATAATTCATTCTTTGTTGTGGCATATGACAGAGAGTATTTAACTAATGCTATTAGCAAGTTCACAGCATTCAAGAATCCTAGGTATGTCGAAAAAATATTCCAATTGGAATTGTCACTTCCTTATTCAGATAATATCTCTTTAACTGCTTCGCTTAGTAGAAATTTGAAAGAGATATTTCCTGAAGATATTCATAAAGAAATAGAAGACGAGATCCTTTTTCATGGTAAAATAAAAGAATCATATTTAAATACTTGGATCGAGAATATGAGAGATGTAACAAGAATTTCAAATTCATTGAGTATAAATTTAAATATTTTAATAGGTGAAATATTATTTAGTGATTTTCTTAAGGTTGAACTGTTAAGAATAAAATTCCCGATTATATATAAACTAATTGCGCAGGATCCAGAGAAATTTTTAATTTTAGATTCAAGGCAATACAGGAAAAGTAAATATCTGTTGAGAAATGATATGACAAAGAGAGTTTATAATAAGTATAGTGAGGTAATTGAGCAAACAACTATCTATAAATATCTAGATGAGAATAAAACATCTTTTAAAACTGATGCAAGAGACAATAGAAAAATTGCAAACCTGATGAATGTTATATTTAATGATAGCAATGTTTCCAAAGAGGGCGGAAATTTCCATCTATCAGTTATATATCCAAGTAAATATCAAAGATACTTTATGTATACATTGCCGTCTGGAAATTTATCAAATGTAGAATTTAGTAGAGCTAGAGGTTATGAAATTCATGAGCTTAAAACTAAAATTAAATCTTGGGTAAAAGATGGTATGGAAGCCGAATTAAGAGAGAGATTTAGGGACGTTAAATCCTTTGATGATTTTACAGATTTCAAAAAAATGTTTACTGCAATTCTATTTATGGGTGAGCTACCTTCACAAAAATCAAATTTTCCTACTATTGGCATAGACGCTGATGATCTAAGAAATAAAATTTATCACGTAAAAAGAAATTTTAATAATGATGATAGCTATATAACTGAATTAAGAATATTCTTAAAAGAGGTTTTTCGATTTAATAATAATTATGTAAATTCACAATCTGATGCTATTAGTTTCTGGAGATCTGAATTCAACCAAGAATTTATTTTAACTTCTGATGAAATGGATGATTTACTTGTAAGCTATATAAGGGAGTATGTTTCTACTCATCATAAAATTAGTAAAGTATTTTGGAATCTGTTCTACAACTGTAAGATTTCGAATTGGCATGCTACAACCAGTGATACTTACCAAAAGGGTGAGCCTTTCCATTTAAATGAATCAATTGATTTGCTTAAAGACTTTATTATGTATCACGACTTAGACGGATTTATACTATCTATTATTTCACAAAAGAGAATGGAATCCAATATGTATAAAATATTAAAAAGTGTAGAAGAGATATTTACATCATGGGATGACTTTTATGAATTTATATTTAGTTTAAAAATAAACGACTCTATTTATCTTGATGAATTTAAGTCTTTTATGAGTTTACTTAAAGTCAAAGGGTATAACGACTATGTTTTATTTAAATTTAATTTTATTCCCACCTCTGATTTATGATTGATTATGAATCTAGCTTTTAAGTAAATTTTATAGCTACTCTCAAACTTCTTATAATATTTTTATAATTATCTACTGTAAACCTTTCTTTATACAGCCAGTCGTGTATAAAGTCCTAAGGTTACGAATAATCATGCCGCTAAGCCTATTCGAAGACCAAACTCAATCATCCAGTACCTTCTGTATTTTGAAAAACATTTCATTAAAATATCATTCCCATTCCAAAATAAGAATACCTTTACACTTTAATCTGAAATACAAGCACTAATGAAACGTATAGGTAAATATAAGAGGCTATTCAACGTAGAGAAAGAGATAGATCTAAAGGAGCTAAAGACGACTTATAGAAACTTTGTAAAGGAATGGCATCCTGATAAGTTCCAAGATGAAGAGAAAAAGTTAGAGGCGGAGGAGAAGACTACTGAAATAATAGAGGCTTATCACTTTTTAATTAGCATCGCTCCGGAGACGAAGGAGAAAAATCTAGAAGAGTATACCAAAACGATCACCACAGCTAATGTCATTGATTATGACTTTAAGCATACGTACTTAGAGGTGGAATTTTCAGATGGGAATACGTATGAGTATTTTGGAGTGACTAAGAATATCTACAAGAAATTTGAAAAGGCTAAGGCGATCAATAATTTTGGTCGGAGACATATCTTTAAGAAGTTTTTGTATCGGAAGGCTATGAAGACGAAAGAAACGGTTTAGTTCCTTAGTTCCTTAGTTCCTTAGTTAGTTAGTGCCTCTGAGGCAATAGTCAGTGGCATAGCTTAAGCACTTCACATAAAATTTAATTTATTCATTCTTTTATCTGTCATCCTTACAGGACTTCATAGGTTTTACTTTTGTTCGATGGGTTTCACGTTGTTACACCCATCGCTCTATTCTGCCGTCCTTCCAGGACTTTAGCATAAACTTGTAATTTTCATTCTGTCGTCCTATACAAATATGTAGGTTAGATTTTATGTATAACAGAAATATAAAATTCTTTTAAGTGCTGAAGGCACGACAGATTAAAGGATAGGACGTTAGTCCTATTTAGATATGTTTTTGATTTAAGTGCTGAAGGCACGGCAGACAACCTATTAATATTTTCCACCTAGTACCTTCTATACTTTAATATACGCTAAAGAACTGAAATAGAGAAAATTAGTCAATTTATCCTGTCATCCTGAGCGCAGGGTCTTCACAGGTATGGGTCTGGGTCGCTTCTCTTTCACTTTCTTTTTGACGTCAAAAAGAAAAATGAATGAATGTTGCGCAGCAATTTTGATTCCGTGGTACCACGGAATCAAAATAATGAATGAACCGAGACTCCCGTCGAGGCAAGTAGATCATCATATTAAGCACATAGATTTCACAAAATTACCTATTGTAAATCTTGCTCGCTGCTGCAGGTTTGCAGCAGTTCCTTCCCTATTTTAACCCACTGGGTCAATATTGCTTCGCACCATTCAGTCGTGTGCCCTGATAAGTCTATCCAAGGTACAAGAGAAATAAAGATAGACGAAACTGTAAACGAGATGAAAGAATCTTGAATTTATATTAAAGGATTAAGATGGACTTTCGATAGGGAGATTATCAGAGTCACCTATCAAACCACCACAAGGTGCTTACTTTTCACGAGTTGGTACTGAGCGTTGTGGAAAAGGTTTCGGTGGAGTCGGGAAACTCAATGAGCGTACCATATAGACAGAAGCACGAGATCAGGTGATGTTAAAGGAGATGAGCGAGATGAGAGCGAACCATCGTAGAGGCATCGTAAAGTTGCCATATTACTGCTTAAAATCGGAGGGACGATGACCCGAAGAGATAAGTCAAGGCGTGAAATCTGACATGACGTAGAATCGGCAGGCAGTCGGTGTATAGATGGCATGACTTTTAACTAGGCTTGTTTACGGAACAGGGGAAACTTACTTATGAAAAGAGAGGAACACTATAAGTCCAAATGGATAAGGTAATTATTCCAGTAGTAGGTGAGTGGCGGATTAACCCGTAGTAGTGATGAAACCTTTGTAATGAAGGTGGAGCGAAGGGGTTAACGTAGTCAGATTTTACACTTGTTACAACCTTGACAGCAATCGCTTTCTTGGGATGATTTCAAAAGTAGAATCACCGTCGAGTCACATTTTAGAGGTGATGTTGAGATAGAGTATTATCAAAAGTACCTTGATGATTTTGTCAATTCATTACTCAGACGGATTACGAAGAGCCGTATGAGTCGAGAGGTTCACGTACGGTTCTGTGAGAGGTTTAGGGGTGCAATTCCCCTTTACCTACTCTTCACACACTAAATCCCCTTCTGACCCGTCTAGCGACAGTGTAGACGGGCAGGTTCCAAGGTCAAAATTTATTCTCCTTTAAAATTAATCCAATTTCTGTAGATCTCAAAATTCAAATAAAATATGCTTTAAGAATTCTTTAAATTTCTAAGCAGCTATTTTTTTTACCCAGCAGGGAGCACAGTCACCCAAGGAGATAGAGGCGTCAGCGGTTTTAATCGACTGGCGAATGAAATTGAATGCATAAGTACAGCAGCCGAACAAATAAATGTAGAATCATTGCTACAACCACTGCACAAAGGAGATTAGGAAAGCAGCCGATATCCAGCTTGAGTACTCAAGAGTAAAAACTGCTATTAAGAGGCAACCGAAAGTCTATCTGAAAAACGTGACCTTGCGACCAGCCTAGACCCAGCCCAGTTATGGTCTGGCAGGCTTTGTTTCTTTGGTACGCCACGAAGCGTACTTTTTATATGATTACTTAACCCAGTGATATGAAAGGATTACATAGACCAATTTGTCGTTCAGTCTAAAGCAATTATGAGGTGCGTGCAGGAGACCAATCGTGCTAAGTTCATAAATAGCGTTCATATAAGCCGTAATGAGAATGAATCCAGTTAGGCCTCGTTAAACAAATTTGTAGTGGTCAACCTTCCAAAGGAGGCGAAATCTGTTACATGTTGAGAAGAAACGACAAGAAGGTGTATAACACAAGGGAAGTCTTTAGTAAATAAGTAAAAGCACTTCACCATGGACATTTTTTTAAACCAATATCATAAGAATTATACCATTGATTAGGATAAGCTATAAAAATAAATGTAAATTTGATTCATTAATATACCTATCCAAAGCCAAACAAAGTAGATTTTATAACCATTTTAAATATAACAAAAATGAAAAATCGTTTCATTTACCATTTACCATTTACCATTATACCCATTTACCTTTTACTATTTCTAAGTCTTTCTTGTGAGCGAGAGGATTTCCCAGCTGAAACTGTTGAGGCTATCTCTAGAGAGGTGCTTCCACTTAATTCACACGTAGAGTTCAACTTTGATGACTTTCAGGCATGTTTTGATGAGATTGCAGAAGGGTTAAATGGACCTATATTCGAAGAGCGCTTCGGAAATGATTCAGAAGTTCGTATACAATATGAATATAAAGGAAGGTTCTCTTCTGTTATTCCTTTAATAACTGCTAATGAAATCAGCAGCCTAATATGGATGAACTCTGCCAATGATTCCTATATCATTAGTAGTAGTTCTTATCTTCCAGGTGAGGAAAGAGAAGGAACAAATATATCACCTGGTTGTGTGAGATTATTTAACTTAACTTCCGATGAGATTAATGATTTAAATGAGAAGGAGATTCAAAGAGAATTAGGCGCTGGATTTACAGTAACGAGAAGCACAAATAATATTTTTATTAGAGAATCAGAAAATGTCATTATATTAGAAAATGGGCTTGAGGAAGATGATGTTATTCGACCATTATGCGACTATAATGAGCTTATAGATTTTTACATGATGTATTTTGGTTTAAACGATGAAGATGGTAATAATACTGGGCAATATGAATTTGATCTTCAAATATTTATAGATGCTGTAACTTCAGCTGTTCCAAACGATGGTACCTGTTACTGTATTAAACCTTGTGAAGTTAGTAATGAATTAGGGTCAATGCCAGGTATCGGACCGTACAGTATGAATTTACTAAATCAACATCTAATTGCAAATGTAGCTGATCTGCCGGAAGATTTTCCAATTGATAAAATACCTAGTGTTAATATTGATGAGATTTCAGCTTCGTTATGTGGAGACCCAAACCCAGATCCAAGTGCTTGGCCTATTGGCATAGGTGAGGAGGATAATGCCCCCGATCCCATTGAGAACGGTATATCTCTATGTGATATAGAAGGACAGGAAGAACCATGTTCAGGTCTGGATGTAGGAGGATCCGAAAGTAGAGGTACTACAGCGGATTTATGTCATGGATTAAATGATACGGACGCAGTTGAAGGGATGTGGTTTAGTAATACAAACCCACAAACTAGTGTCGAGCAATTATGTGCCTGGATTAATGAACTATTTGCTATTTCGACTTCAACTGCGCAGCTTGATCCATCAAATGTGTTGCGGCAAGTAGCTTTTGATTTTATGGCAATTTTCAAGAATAATACAGATGAGAACAGAGTTGAATCCGATATTAGATTGTCAGAGGCAGTAGCGAATGATGTTAATATGCAGAATTATATGAAGGCTTTTGGTGCTGAAGTGTCTAATCACCTTGAGCTTAATTGCGGAGATATTACTGGTTTGAATATAAACTTTGAGATTAACGAAGACCCAAATGCGGAATTTGAGCAGGTAAGACCATTTTTGGGTCCTGGTAATACCTTTTCGGGTCTTAGAATTATAGTAAATGACACTGAAGCTACACAAATATCGCTGATTCCAAATACGTATAACTACAATCCAGTTACTAAAGAATGGCAAGCAAGTTTTTGCTTTACTGTTTGTGATCATTACGGTTTAGATAGAGCTGAAGTTTTGAATTGGCAATTTTACCCTGTTGTAGGTCAAGGATTTGCAGCTTGGTATCATTTACAAAAAATACACAATAGCGTACCATTTGAGACCAAAATGTATATGAGCGCAACTCTTAAAGGAAAATTGGAGTGTTAATATGATATTTGAAAAGCAAAATCTTTACGACAATAATGTGGTGAGGATTTTGCTATTCAATTTCTATGAGTAAAGTGGAGTGAAGGGTGCCTAATTACATGATTGTATTTCTTCTTTATTTTTTACTTAGCAAAGGTTTTTTTGCTTCGGATAAAAATAAAATAAAGTATTCCCAATGAAAGAAAGTGTGTTGAATTTAGGCCCCAAATCTATTCTTATTGCGTTGATAGTTTTATATTCACTGAATATTCTTTTACATTTATTTTGTATCGGACTAATTTCTTATGCTGTTACGATCGGACTTGTAGAAGATGATGCAATATACTATTTCTATATTTTTCTGATACTTCCATTTAGTATCTTTTTAGCATTACTGATAGTGATATTTAACCATGAGAAAAAGAAGAAGGGTGTAGAATATGAAAATTACATGCTCCTTTTTCCTCTATCTTTTTTTTTTACTTTTTGCTTGTCTTTTTGGGTGTCTAATCTACGTGATATTATAAACACTATAGTCGTTTTATTGTCGATTTTTGGAGTAGTAATATCATTTCGAGTCATTAGAAATTTGTATGCTGGATTAAATGACTATTCGCATAATGATGAGAAATACGTTGATCAAGAATAAATCGATCATCTAAAATTATCCCAATATTCGTCCAATGGCAACGGCGCAGCATACTTCAACTTCCTATGCTTAATCTCAATCTCCGCCGCATGCAACGCCACCTTATTCTTCAAAAAACCCTTATCCCCATACTTGATATCCCCCAAGATCGGAGAACCCGCATGAGACAATAAAACACGGATCTGATGAAACTTCCCCTCACCCGGTTCGATCTCATACATAAACATCTTGCGATCATTCTTGAGCAAATTATATTTTAAACCACAAGCCTTACTTGCTCTAGTCTTGTGATCGGTGACGATGGAGGACTTAGACTTTTGATCCTTACGAATGTATGCCTTGATCTCGCCCTTATCATTTTCAAAAGGTTTACTGAGCAGCGCCCAATATTTTTTATACACCTTTTGCTCCCGAAAATCTTCATTGATTTCTTTCAGCAAGGATTTCTTTTTGGCAAACAAGATGACACCCGAAGTGACACGATCCAACCTATGGATGACGCCAAGATAAGGCGGCTTCGTCCGCTTCGTATTTTTGTTGAGATGCTCTTGTACTAAAGCCTGCACATTGACCTTCTCAAAAGGGTTCTCCTCGACGATCATGCCCGCAGGTTTATTCACAACGATGATCCGTTGATCCTCAAAGAGGATATCTAACTTAGGTGTTTTCATAAAATCTTAGTGTGCAAAATCTTCTTCGTAATCTCCCTTGATGCGCTCGATCGCTGGATTAAAATAACCATATTTGAGTTGAGGAAATTCCTCCTTCAACTTTTGCATCAGCACCTTGATGCCCATGGTCTCGGGCGTATCTTTGATACCCACTTTTTCAAAATACCAATCTGGATCGATATTGAAATTTCGCCATTGGATCATCTTCAGACCCGTCTCTTTGATGAAGTGACGAAGCGCTTGATATTCCTCCTCACTATCCGTCACACCTGCGATAACAAAGTAGTTGATACTTGTCCATCCACCGTAGCTATTGACGATCTTTACACTCTCTGCCAAAGCCTCAAATTTATAATTATTCGGAAGATAATATGCATTATAGAGCCACTCCTGTACAGAGTTGGTACTGACACGAATGCTATTTAGACCCGCCTCGCACATCGCCTTCACTGCCTGCGGCATACTTCCATTCGTATTGATATTGATGCTCCCTTTATCCGTAAATTTTCTGATTTGCGTAATCGCCTCACACAAAGTTTCCCACATCAATAGCGGCTCTCCCTCACAACCCTGACCAAAAGAAATAATCGGAAATTCCGCCGACTCCAAATGCGGCACACAGTACTCAACGATCTCCCCAGCCGTTGGCTTAAATTGCAATCGATCATGACTACTGATGATGTCCTCCTCCTCTGGCTGAAAAGAAATACAACCGATACAGTTTGAATTACAAGCAGGCGAAGTCGGCACCGGACACTCCCAGCGACCCATAAAATAATTTCGCGCGGCAGGACACTCATATGTCACTGCGCAATTATGCGCGAGGTGTTCCACGACCCGATTGTTTGGAAATTTCGCTAACATATCGATCACCCCCAGCTCCACTTTATCCGCATCAAAACCCGCTTTTTCCTGTCTGATATCCTGCTCGATCCGTACCGCTGGCACAAAAAATTTACCATCATGCCAACCCACCGCAGTGTATGAAAACAAAGGCAAAGTCGGCGCATCAGGATCATTGACATAGCTTGCCATATACAGCCCCGTATAGGCAGGCGGGATGAATGCCGCCGTCCCCCAGCCCTTTTCACAAGGTCTCAGTTCGCCCGATTCCACATCAATTCCGATACCCCGTCGCCCCTCTAATTCGTACACATTACCACCATCCGGCAGCTCAATCCAGTCCTCAGCAGCGATCGGCGTCGCATATAGACCACTGCGCCCCAAGGCATACAGCGACTCGTCCTCGTATATATTTCCTTCCCCGTCTGAGTACAGCAAGTAAGGGCTAAAATTTTCCATACTACAAAAGTAAGATTTTTTTAAAGCTTATGTTTAGGGTCATCAGCTTATGTCTGCTTATGGCTTGGGTATCCCACTGAGGTCCACCGAAAAGGTGGCGCTCAGTGGCGCGCTATACACTTTACTCATAGGCACAGCGGATGATTCAGCTAGCACATGATGGCATCTTCACTCATTCGCTCAGCTACCCTCATGTACAGCTTTATACATCCGCTGCGCCCATTCGTGCTCGTTCCTATCGCTGATACGTTCTAATAATAGATTATATATAGAACACTGATACTGTGCGATTTTATTTCTCATTGGCAGAATCAAACAAAATCAAGACTCCAGGATTATTAATTACTCATTAAAGATTTCTAAATGGATAACACTTTGCAGACCCTAGACGTTTAAACAAAAGAAATCCTGATATGCGATACATATTTACTTTAGCTATTTGCCTATTTTCTTTCTTCATCTTCAGCCAAGATTCAAATAAGACTAGAGATCAGCTGGAAGTAAAATTCACCTTTAGCCAAGAATGCAAAGGCCTTATCTTTATTTCCTGTTTTCAGAAGGAAGATAATTTTTTAGACGAGGACAAAGCCGAATTTTCCAAAGTCCTTGAATGCCAAGATAGTATTCTGATTGAAGGGCTGAACCCAGACCTACCACGAGCTATAGTCGCTTTCTTAGATATCAATCGGAACAAAAAATTAGATCTCAACTTTATTGGTATCCCCATTGAGCCTTATGCTATATCCAATGGATTCAGTGGCAAATGGCGTGAACCAAAATTCGAGGATGCAGCCGAAGCATCTTCTATCAAGAAAATACAATTGGATTTTTTATTCTGGCGAGAACGCTAGTGAATTTGTCACTCCACATTATTAATGCTATTTTTGGGAAAACAACCTCTTGAAAAATCATCAAAAGCATACCCCACTTACTCGACCCTTTCATGGCAACTACGGTAGACAAGAATTTACTATTATTGGAGCACCCTGTGATCTGATACACCGATTTTGTCAAGACCTTATAGATACCTTTTCTAATTTCAATATTGGATTTGTTGATGCGGCTCACCAGTCTGATGACAAACGCAAAGTGAAGTCAGCGATGAGCTATATAGATAATATCAGTCACCATTCCTTAGAGTGGGAGGAAGGCTTAGATAACTTTGCCGCACACTCGATTTTCTCTCAGCAAGATTTTGTTCTAGTCAATGGCAATCACTTCAAAGGAAAAAATCAGATTGTATTCATAGATTCGAAAAAAAAGGAATCTCTAAATAAGAAGTTAGACCGACTGAATGATGTCCATCTATTTATTTTATCTGAGGGAGAGGAGGCTATATGGGGTTATCTAAGGGATGATTATGCAGCAGTGCCTGTACTGAAAATTTCAGATCAGGAAGGAATATATTCATTTTTCAAGAATTTATTTTCTATCACAATACCTCCCTTATGTGGATTAGTTATGGTTGGTGGTAAGTCCATGCGTATGGGTGAGGACAAGGCTAAAATAGATTATCATGGAGTAGCGCAAGAGATACACGCCAAGCAATTATTAGATTCATTCGTGGATCAAGTATATACTTCTGTTTCTATAAGATCCTCAGGAGAGCCATCAGAAATAAAAGATACTTTCACAGGACTCGGTCCTTTTGGAGGCATACTCTCCGCATTCAGGGAATATCCCGAGAACGCTTTTCTGGTCTTAGCTTGTGATTTGCCAATGATCGATGCGGAGGCAATTCGATACTTAGTAGAGCGCCGCAATACGTCCAAGCTCGCCACTGCTTTTCTCAATCCAAAGACAGGATTTGCGGATCCCCTATTCACTATCTGGGAACCCAAAGCCTATATGGCTATGCTTCACTTTTTGGCACAGGGATACTCATGCCCGCGTAAGGTGCTGATCAATTCAGATATAGCTTTGCTCGACCTCCCTAATGAAGATTGGCTCCACAATGTCAACACCCCTGAAGAGCGTGCTTCGTTGAGATTATGAATAAGGTAAATAGCTTATACAGATCGATTTCACTAAGGTACTTTGAGCAAGTTAGATTAGCTTAGGTCCTTTTAGGGGGGGCGCCAGCGTAAGAGTTGCTGATATATTTTGCTAAAGCGTTTCCCGCCTCTACTAGTCGGACAGGCGTTAAAACCCCTATACACTTAAGCTAAGTAAGCGTGGACAAGGCACCTAAGGAAAATGCGCAGTTCGGAAAAAAAAGACTCAGCAAATAATTGCTAAGCCTTCCTAGTATTGAATCACTATTTAAAAAATTAATCGCTTATTCTCTTATTCTCATCCTCTGACCCGGTACTCCTTCTTCTAGATTTGATTTTTTGATTTCCGAATGAATGGGTGTAGCTGATCAAAAGTCTGCGACTGTCCCAACCTCCAAATCCAGAAACCGTCAGTACTCCTGAATCTACATTCGCTTTCCATTGACTGGTCAGAAAAATATCGGTATAGTTTATTTTTAAAGAACCCTTATTGTTGAAAAGCTTCTTTGCTAATCCAGTACTTAATTGCCCCATCTGCCCCGTTTCAAAGTTGCCGCCCCAGACACCACCTGCTCCATACCAACCTGATATTTCAAAGGAAAATTCCATTGGTAGTTGAAATGTATTTTGGCCATAGATATTGATAGCTGGTCTGACGATGTCTACTTCGGTGCCCGTCCCAAAAGTGCCTTGATTACTTATGACAGAAGTGGTAAGACTCACAAAAGTACTCCACCATTCTTTAATGGTAAAAGGAGCACTAAAGTTGAGACTGATCGTTTCTTGTTTATCCAAATTGTCCCAGAAGAATTTCTCCCCTGTAGGTTCTCCAGGGGTATCACCTTCTACTTCAACTGCTTCAGAAAATCTAGTCATTAAGTCTTGGGTATGAGAATACTTCAAGACTGTATTGATGGCATATTTATAAGTGTGTGATACTTGTAGGTTAGTTGTACGCTGTGGCTCCAGAAATGGATCACCTGTACTGATCGTCCGATCATTGATGAAGTAAATAAAAGGATTTAGGTTTTGATAATTTGGTCTATCTATTCTTCTACTAAAAGCTATGCCTACAGCGTTCAGTTGGTCGATTTGGAAGGAGGCTCCTGCCGAAGGGAATAAATCAAAATAATTCCTTTTCACGATACTATCTCCTTCCATACGAAATAGTATACCTTCCGTATTAGATGCTTCTAATCTAAGACCTGCATTAAAAGTCCACTTTTCTTTTTTCCAATCATAGGAGGCATAAGCCGCATTCACATTTTCGTTATACTTATATTGATTGCTTCTTCCTGCATTTTGTATGGAAACTCCATTGATCACATTGTTAAATATAAAACCATTATCTGTATTGACAACTGAAGACTTGAGTCCAGCGCCCAATTTGCCAATACCCATATTTTTTTCGTAGTCAAACTTGGCGGTATAAATATCTATTCCAGTTTCTTGTGCATCATTATTGGTTGTGATATTTCTTTGACCCATTAACTCTGGTGTCGTATAGTAATTAAAATAATCGTTGGTCTTCTCGTTATTATACGTTCCGTAGTTGAAGTCAAAATTCAGAAACAGATCATCTTCTCCTTTTATTTGATAGTTGATATTAGCATCAAATCTATTGTTGGAGCCATCTTCTATCGTCTCGGCTATCAGCACGCTATCTATCAAGTTGCTAGTGACTAGGTCTCCAATGTTTGTGCTGCTGAATCCAGATCCACCAGAATCACCGTCATTTCCACTAACGATAAATCCAAGTGTATGACTTTTGTTGATAAAAAAATCTGTACCTAATCTATAATTATGTCCATTCCAATTGGTGAATTGATCAAATCGTTGGCCATAAAACATACCTATTTGTTCACTCCTCAATTCTTCGAAATGGAGGTTAGCATCATCATTATAACTATAAGATCCAAATATGTTATAGAAATCTTTACGGTGGTTTAGTCTAAGCTGTCCATTCCAATTTTCAACCACGCCATTACCATAGTTGCCCGTAATAGATCCGTTGGTTCCGAAGTTCTGATTTTTCTTGAGTTTGATATTGATAATACCTGCGTTTCCTTCCGCTTCATATTTTGCCGAGGGGTTAGTAATGATTTCGATGTTGTCGATATCAGAGGCATTCAATGTTCTTAAGTAATTGGCTAAGTCCGTTCCTGATAGACGAGCCGGACGATCGTTGATATAGATACGTACTCCAGCTTTTCCAAGCAAGGTGATATTTTCATTATTGTCTAATACTACCCCTGGAGACTTTCTCATTAATTCTAAGGCATTGCTACCCGCAGCTCCAATACTATTTTCCACATTAAAGACAATTTTGTCTGGTCTGACTTCGATCATGCGACGTTCTGCAGTGACAAGGACTTCTTCTAGATCAGTGCTGGCAGCTGCCATTTTGATAATTTCCATAGTTTTTTGCTCACCTGCTATGATGGAGAACTGCTTGCTAGTGTACTCAGGCAGACCCACATAGCTAATCTTGACAAAGTAGTCACCTGTTGGAACATTCATGAAAGTGTACTTTCCTGTTTCATCGGTGAGTTCCGCCTTAGTTAAAGTGCTATCTGCTGAAGTAAGCAATAAGATATTGGCATACAAAAGCGGATCGCCGTTTTCTTCTAAGGCTACTCCTGTTATGCTGTTACTGCCGTCTTGGGCATGTATCGGAGAGAATGCGCATAGCAACAATGTCAGTGCGAGTAGAATATTCTTCATTGAAAGATTATTATTTGATTTTAGTTTTCAAAGCTATACATTCTTTGTTAGGACGTACGCTTATACAAATGTGTTAACATTCTCTTAGGAAATAAAGAATGATTGACAAAACGGTTAATATTATAGACAAAAGGAGGTTAAGGAAGAAGGAAGCTATATTTATTATGAATATTGAACTGTATTTTGTTGAGTTGTTATAATGATACTTATAAAGCTTTTGATTATGATCAAAAATGTAATTCTGCTCTTAATTTGCTTATTTACTTGCAATTTGCTTATTGCGCAAGACCCTGTTATTGTACTAGTAAATAGCTATTCTGGATTTAATAACCCAATTGATTTAGCAAATGCTGGTGATGGTACTGACCGCTTATTTATAGTAGAACAAGCGGGTAGAATTAAAATCATCAATGCTAAAGGCAATATACTAGAGACTCCATTTGTAGAGGTCCCTAAAGTGTCTTCAGGAGGAGAACGAGGACTTCTTGGTTTAGCATTTCATCCGAATTATGGGAAAAATGGTTTTTTCTTCGTCAACTTCACCACTAAATTTAATGGACAGTTACATACTCGAATTGCTAGATATAGTGTGTCAACTACCAATCCAAATATAGCTGATCTCAATAGTGGTGTTACTTTATTGGAAATATCGCAACCCTACTCTAATCATAATGCAGGGGACCTTAATTTTGGACCAGATGGATACTTGTATATTGGTATGGGCGATGGAGGCTCAGGAGGTGATCCAGGATGCGTGGCACAAGATCCACAAAGTCTGCTGGGTAAAATACTTAGGATAGACGTAGATCAGAATATCAATAGTGCTCCCTACTTCGGAATACCGCCTTCTAATCCTTACGTAGGGAATAAAACTTTTGATGATAAGATATGGGCAATTGGTGTGCGAAATCCTTGGCGCTGTTCTTTCGATCGGGTGACGGGTGATTACTGGATTGCGGATGTGGGATAGAATAAGTGGGAAGAAATTAATAAACAACCTGCTAATAGTAAGGGTGGTGAAAACTATGGATGGAAGGTAATGGAAGGAAATAATTGTTATGATTCAGATCCAGATTGTTCTGTAGCTACAGCCCCTTGTTTTGCTGAATCCTTTACTTATCCGGTTTTTGAGTATCCACGCAAATATACTACAGGTGGTGTTTCTGTAACTGGAGGCTATGTCTATCGAGGCTGTGATTATCCCTCGCTTTATGGCTATTACATTTGTGCGGATTATGGGTCCAATAATGTATGGGCCTTGGACAGTGACGGAAAGGTAGCTGGTTTTTTCTCTGGTATTGGAGATAATATTTCCTCATTTGGAGAGGATGAAACTGGTGAAATTTACGCACTTAGTCTAGATGGTAAGATATCTAGAGTGACAAGCAAATCTACTGATAAAGGAATCAAATGCACCGATTCAGAATGCTACGGAGTTTATATTGGGCCTGAATTTATAGATGGATCAGATGTGGCGCATCAGTTCTCCAATAAAATGTCAACCGCAGTAGGGGATAAGCTCAAAGCGCTTTACGATGACAAGAAGTACTCCCTTGTTGATTTTTCAAATATTGAGATGACTACTGAGGGTATGGGGACAGGTCAAGTAGGGTATGCATTGAAAATCCCATTTCGACGAGTAGATAAAAAGTGTGATGCCTACACTTCATTCGATCATGTGGGTGGCTGGAACCATCAGCCTGAACTAGAGAAAAGAAAAGAACAACTAAAGAGTATTTTGTTGCTAGGTGAAGAGCTTGATATCAGCGACAAGAAAACAACTAAAGAAGGCCTTCAAGAATATTGGATACAATGGAAAAATAAGGAAAAGCAAAAAGAATGCGCTATTAAATAGTCCATTACCTCTTTAGATCTTTAAAGACAACATCAAAAGCAATAACCGTATTAGGTTCGACTGCGCCTGGGAATCCCCTCAGCCCATATGCCAGATGAGATGGAACGATGAGTGTCAATTCAGCTCCAGGGCTGACCTCATACTGAGTTTGTGTCCAGCCTGGAATCATTTGTCCTGCCTTAAACTGCAAAGGTTTACCACGTTTGTAGCTAGAATCAAAGATCTTCCCATCTAATGTAAACCCTTTATAATCGGCAGTTGAAGCTTGACCAGCAACATACTTTGTACCGCTCCCTCTTTTTTTGATATGCACATATACTCCGTTTTCCGACCGCTTAAATTCTTCATTTTGATTCGCTAGATAATCTATGATCGCATTTTCATCTTTTTGAGCTTGGGTCTGTGGGTTCTTGGTGTAGCGTTCGTACAATTTTGCGATCTGGTCTGGATTTTCAGTTTTGGGTGTTTGCTTATCTGATGTTGTTGCGTCAGTCTTTGTTGGACTGTCTTGGTTGCAAGATAGAACTAGCAAAATAAAGTATATACATATTGTTAATCGGGTCATTGCTTACTTTTTTCTTTTACCGTTTCACTTTTATTTCTCCTCCTTTCGCTTATAAAAGTAATTTAGGACTACTATTTTATATTTGCTTCAGAAATTGCTTAGCTAAATTCACAATGTTATTCACAATATCTTTGCTTTCTACAGGGATCTGTAAAAATGTTTTATTGCCATCCTTTTTCACTAGTTGGTTTACTAGTTCATTTGTCTTTTTTTCATCTTTTAAAGTCTCGGCTAAGCTGGATAAAAATTGCATTCCGCTGCTTATAAGAGTTGACGAACTTCCTGATAAAGCACCTTGATTCAATTTATTGTCTTCTTCATCTTGAGTTACTTCATCTACCAACTGCTCCTCAATACTTTTTGATTCCTGACTTAATGTTGGTTCAAGAACGTCCGAAGCATGAGCACCCTTGTTAGATTCCTTTTCATCCACCTCAATGTAGGTCTCAATTTGATCCATGAATTTTTGCATAGACTTGTCATCCATGAATATTTTATCCGCACCATCATCTAAAATACCAGCTGCCATGTTCGCCTTAAAGCTAAGCCTATCCAACATTTTATATTCTATGGTGTCGAGTGAAATAAGGTTAATGATTTGGACGTGTTTTTTCTGACCAATACGGTGAATCCGCGCTATTCTTTGTTCGAGTTTTGCTGGATTCCAAGGCAAGTCCACGTTTATCAAGTGGCTAGCTGCTTGCAAGTTGAGCCCAGTGCCTCCAGCGTCAGTTGATAAAAAAACTCTGCAATGTTGATCAGTCTGAAATCGGTCTACCATTTCGCCTCTTTTATGACTGGGGACTGAACCATTTAAAAATTCATAGTCTATGTTCTGTTTGTTTAGAGTTTCGATGATCAAATGATGCATATTTAACCACTCACTGAAAATGACAACTTTATTATTTTCAACACTTAGAATCTCAGCGATAAAATTTCGAATTTCTTCCGGTTTTGTATCATGTGGCTCAAGCGTTTGATCTACAAGATAAGTGCTATCAGCTACCATACGCATTTTTTGCATTAGGCTCATCATCATCAATCTATCCTTTTCACTCAAAAAGCCAAACTTTCGCCATCTTTGTACGATTCTTATTAGACCGTGAGCATATTCTTTATGCATATCCAGCTGCATATCTGTTGGTTTCAAGAAGATATTCTGCACAGATCGTTCAGGCAATTCTTTTAAGACATCTACCTTTTTTCGTCGTACCATGATGGTCTCTAATTGCGATCTAATTTCGTGCATATTTTTGTATCCAACAACCTTTCCTGATTCATCAGTAATCCGATGCCGATGTAAAAATTCGAATACTGGTGGTAGGATGTAAGGATTTGTAAATTGCAAAATAGAATATAGTTCCTCTATCTTATTTTCTAGTGGCGTACCTGTTAAGACAAATGCGTAGCGAGATGGTATTCTTTTTACGCTTCGAGATATTTTTGTACTCCAATTTTTAATCCGTTGTGCTTCATCTAGAATGATTAAATCGGGATTAAGGTTAATGAGTTCTTCTACATCATAATAGGAAAGATGATGCGAAATGATATTAAAAAAATCTTGATTTTTTGCATAAGTCTCGCGACGTTTGAGCTTATTCCCTTCGATAACATGTGCAGATAAATCTGTGAACTTTTCAATCTCAGATTTCCATTGATATTTTAAACTTGTTGGACATATAACAAGCACTTTTTTGATATTCAATTCTTTTTCCAAAATTGCTGCGGCGGCAATGGCTTGAATCGTTTTTCCAAGACCCATCTCATCAGCAATCAAGCATCGTCCGCATTCTACGGCCCTCCAAATACCTACACTCTGATACGGGTAGGGCCGAATTTTTAAAAACGAATCAAAATAAGACTTCCATTTCTTTTTGTACTTTTTTGCAAGTACCTGTCTATGCTCTGCTTCTCGTTTATCAATGATAAATTGAAGAGCATCCTCTTTAATTTGAATTTGGTTATCAAGAGTTTGCACTTTCTTAAAAAACTTTGGAAACTCATTAAACTTTGACGGCAAGAAGCGATTGTTTGCATCTAGGTATTTCTTGACATATTTCTTAAGCTTCGGACTAGCCTCTGATCCTAATCTAACTACAATATGTTGCTCTCTACCATACTGAAGGTATATCGAATTGTGGGAAGGGTTGTATGGCTCTTTGAGGTGCTTTTTAAATTTTCTTTTTGTTTTCACAAAAGCTAGGACAGCCTCAATATGTTTGCAAGTACCCAGGGTATTGGTGCGAAAATCTCCACAGGTACAAAAATTAATACCAACGCCCTCACTCCTTAATGCGACTCTGTATTGGCTATTATGTTTAGGATTTTTGACAAGATAATCTGCCCAAACTGGTTCCGTTCCTATTTTAGTGATTTCGAAATCGTTTTTTTGAGCATATTGTTTGCGCAAGGCGATTTGCCACTCCCGTAAATTCATTTCTGGAGGACAGGCGTAGTAGGAGATTTTCTTTTCTTTTTTCTTTGTGGCTTTCTTTTTCAAACTGAGATTATTATGATTCTTAAATATAGAGTCTAATATACAATCATTGTGTGTTTTTATCAGCAAGGTAGATAAACAACTACTTTTAAAAATTTTTGCTAATTGTGTAAGGCATTCATCCGCTAAAAACAAATATTTTCTTCAAGAAAATAAAAGAACAAATATCTTAACTAATGCCTTCCTCATTGTTCTTGATATTTACTGGTTGTAATACATGCCCAAACTGGATTAGAACTTGATTTACCTTAGCCATACTTAGGTCTTCTTTTCCCTGGTCAATTTTCCTGACTAGAGTAAGTCCAACTTCTGCTTTTTTGGCGAGTTCTACTTGCGTAATATTCAATTTCTTCCTTCTTTTTCTACAAACTGAGGTAATTGATTCATGCTTATATATACTTGCGTATAAAATGCAATAAATGCATCTAATTATATGTATTTGCATATAAGAGTAGTAATTCTTAATTAATTATATGTATTTGCATATAAAAAGATAATGTTGAAATATTTATAAATTCATGTTATTTAGGAATATCAATTAAAATTGTGTCTAATAAAGTAGATGATATCTTGGAGTAAGATCGGTGGGGTAGGAGCTCTATTCTAGATTAGCGACTACTCTTATGTGGTGTAAAGAGCAAATGGGTATCCGAACTGTGAACTGTAGCTTGCAGCTAGAAGAATTCATAAACGAACGGTGGTCCCGAGATTTAAAATCGTGATAAATGGTGAGACTTTTGCGACTGTATATGCTTAGGCACATCCAATTAATTTTGGTGAGATCGTATGTTCGATTAGCTGTCGGATTATTTATATGTTTAATAATTCATTTGGAAGTAGTACCTCAATTAAAGAATATTTAAAACCTTTCTTGTCACGCGAAATTATAAAATCCATTTTTCCTACCCTATTCGCACATTCAATTTGGCTAGCATCTTCCAAGTCTTCAGTTCTTGACTTCAAAGCCAGAAATAATTCCTTTTTAGTTGTGTCTTGTATTTCAAGTCGTTTAAGAATAGTTTCAATAGCCTTATTCGCATCATTCGAATTGAGTTGTTTTTCGAGAATATAAAATGTTGTTATAATAGAGTTCGAAGATGTAAATAACTTCTACTTATTCAGTTTTGCTTCTCTAAAAATTATATATGCCGAATTCGAGAATGGTTTTCTATCCGCCAATAAATCAATGATAATATTCGTATCAAGAAACAATTTTAATTTAGCCATGCTTTTTGATCCTTAATTTTCGCGTTTCTTTTTTCAAATCAAAATCACTAGGCAATTGGATTATACCTCGTATTGAATCCAGTTCAGGATCTCCCATCTCAGGGTTTGAAGACGTAATTTTTTCCAAATAGGACTCTATAATTTGAGATAAACTTTGGTTGTTTCCTTTAGCATATCGTTTCGCTCTTTCAATTATAGACTTGTTTAACGACAATGTTAATTTCGTATTCATACGTGATATTTTATATAAATATACGTGTTTGTTGTAAATTTCGCAAGTTCATTTAATTATGAAAACCAGTTGGTTTCCATGAATTGTGATTGTTGATTCATATTTTGTAGGAATATTAGTTACAAATGTGTCTAATAAGCAGTGTGACACCCGCAAGTAAGATAGGTGGTATCGAATCCTATTCCAGATTAGCGACTACTCTTATGTGATGTGCAGTGCAAATGGGTACCCGAACTGTGAACGAATGGTTTCGATCTTTATATTAAAAATTGATACAAGGATTTGTATCCATAGAAGTGCCCTTAGTACGTGTGGCCTTTATTTTGTTCTAAAATGCTTTTTCAAAAGCGGGTCTCACTGATTCTATTTCGTTTCTTTTTAATTTCATTTGTCTTGCTCTAGCTTCCCACGATCGGCATATCTTTTTTATTTTCTTAATCTCTTTTATCGCTTCTCCTTCTTTCCATCTAAAGTAAGGATGGACTTCCAAGCAAAGATCCAAACTAAGGCTATTATTATCTTCGTCAATATTTAAACTCAATCCATATCCATCTGGAATTGGATTGATATCATAAGCTGGACTTAGTTTCCATCCTTCTTTTGGATTTAAAAGAAATCCATGATTTCGGAGATGATCATCTGTATTGGATACGGCAACTGAAAAAACAATCCTTTTCCATAACTCACGTATATCGACTGTTGGGTCCGCTCCATATTGTTCGATCAGTTCTACAATTTCTAAATAGGATCCACCTTGAGCGTGATCATGACCATCTTTATAACCTAATAACGTCATCGCTGAAGCAAAATGAATTCGATCAGTTCCTGATCGATCAAAGCGTTTTGTTAAAAAAGTATGTTGATCTCTGGAGTAGATTTGAGCATCAGAATTCGCCATTCGAATACCGAAATCAATTGCCATCTGATAACAAATGTATTCCCAGGCACCAGTATCTCTTTCATCATTTTTACTAGGAAATTTGGCGATCAGAAAATTTCCTATTGGATCTATTACGTTTGCTTTTGGTCGTGCTCCTCCAAGAGGAGATCCTGGTGCATAGAGGAGATCTAACCATTCCTTGGCTTTGGGATCATCGATGAAGTTATCATCTTCATATCTAAGACTTGCTTGCTCTAGTTCTCTGATGGTGTTGATAGGTGGCGTTGACATCTCATTTCCTTCATTCAAAAATGGTCCCTTAGGATCTAATTTAAATCGTAGTGCTCCCATTCTTGTTCTGTCATTCACACCAAGTAAAAAATCAGATTCGAAAAGTGGATTCTGCCTTCGTCCTTCGTCTCTTGCTATAATCACTTCTTTTCTTTTCATCAATACACGTCCCCATCCATCTGGCGAAGAATCGAGAAAAAGACCAAAATTAGGCTTGTCATCATTTATAAATTGAGGACCTGTGTACATTTTTAGGTCTGGATCTAATTCTTGAGCCTTGCCTGTATCAAGCCAAGATTTTTCGTAAGAGAAAGAGAAAATCTCTTTGCCTCTCAGAAGTTCTGCCTTTAAAATGCCCATCAAATGAGGTCCTTCCAATTCATACCAATCCGCGTATACAAAAATTTCCTTCATCTCACTTCTTTATTCTTTTTTTTGTAGACAATTGAGCATCCTGGAGTTTTCTACCTAAAGGATCATTACTAGCAAGCTTCTTGAAATCTTCTGTTAGTCCAAGCACTGATAAAACCTGAAGGTATATTCCAATACTAATATGGTCACTTCCTTTTTCTACATGCCAAAGGGTAGATCTACTGATATTAGCCCTTTCTGCTACTTGCTCGGAAGTTAAGCGCCGTCTTCTTCTGGCAAGTTTGAGATTTTCTCCCAAATCAGTGAGCATTTTCCGTTCTTTTGGCATTAAAACTGACTTTCTTGACTTCATAACGTTTCTATATGCGTACAAAATAGTATATAATGTCGCTATATGCAAACAATTATGTAAATTTTATTTCTAATTCTGATCACTTTGTAAGATTACCAATAGTAAAGTGCTGGGTAGGAGTAGATGGGGATTATTTACTTCGTAGACAAACCTCGTAAAGTAAAGCACAAACTAAAAAGCGTTCGTCGAGCGGTTGTGCCCTGCCTAAAGAAAGTCGGGCAAGCCTCGACGGGTTACTCGTATTTAGATTTGCTTTTATTTTGGAAACACTGATCCACTGCAAGGACTAAGCAAGACACGAGTATGGCATTAAATCCTCAACGAACGGTTCTTTTTGGTGTTATTGACTTCGTAGATAAATCTCGACCATCGGGGGTTATACTTCTTTTACAAGCTGTAGGATCTCAGCATAAAGCTTAGGATTTATCCTAAAACCAATTTCATAGACTAATTTATCTAATACCGGCTTCAATTCACTTATCAATAATTATTCTTTAGCTTTAATCAAAACTCCGATTAAGCCACTAATCTTTACGCCATATTCAGTTGCGATTCTTCTACCTTTCTTCTCGTCAATTAGTAGTAATTCGGCTTCCATTTCAATTGATAGTACAATTGACTCAGCTTCTCCAGCATCGAGGTGTTTTAATAATTCATAAAACAGCTCCGTATTGGTAATGGACTCTGTTCTAATCCAAGACTTGCTATTTACTAATTTTAATTGGCTGGGAATGGCTGCTAGTTCTTTCTCAACAGAAACAGGAATTATTATCTCGCTAAATAAATCCTTCAATAAATCTACCAGTCCTAATTGTGTTGAGGGTGCTTCTATCAAACCCGTTCATTGGATAAAAGCAAAATCCTTAAAGGGTTTCTTTAAATTTAATACCGATATACTTCGTTATCCATCTGTCATTTAGCAAAGGCTAAATTCCCTCAGTCTAGCCTCGTCTATCAGTACAAAATTTAATTTTATCTCAATTCAGAGCTTAATAGAAGCACCCTTAAATTAGAGATGACTGATGTATCACTTATTACTACCATTTGATTCTAGTGGATGGATTAAGATGCCTTTTTACTGATTATGTCATCTAGGTTATTTAGATCTTGATTCAAGTCATTTGAATCATACTTGATGTAAACATCTCTCTTTGCAAGTTCTTTTTGGAAGTCCAATTGATTCATTTGCGCTAAACTCTTTGCCTGTCCGAAAGACAATCTTTCCTTATCGTATAAATACACAGAAACTTCTATGAGTAACTCACTTCCTGTTATTTCCGCTTTTTTCAAAACACTATCTGGAATATTAAAGCTCATAATCAATTGTTTATTACAAATTATAAAATTTAACCTGCAGTCATAAACAAGCTAAGCACTTACATATCGGGAATTAAACCCTAGTTTTTTTATTTAAAATGTTGGTCTCTCTCATATTTGTATGGGAAACCAATACTTTTTAATTTTGTGATTAAGACGTCTACTTAACCAACTAAAATTTTGCTAAGCTAATTCCAGTTATATTTTTAAAGTGCTTATCTTTAGTAGCTAATGGTATATCATTTACTTTACAAATTGCAGCTATCCAAATATCATTCTCAGGAATAGGAGTCCCATTATCTTTCAAATACTTTCTAATCGAGGCGTACTCTTTTGCGACAAGTGAGTTCGTGTTTAAGACGACACACGAATCAATAAAAATTTTGAATTTCTTTTCGTTGGCTTTGCTTCTTTTGCTATTCTTTGCACCAAATAATAATTCTCCACAAACAATTATAGGCACACAGATAACTGAATATTTACTCAGTTTCTTTATTGTTTGCTCATTACCATTTAGTAGTTCTATGCAAATATTTGTATCAAGAATTAATTGCTTCATTTCTACCAATCTCCTTCAGTTTCATTAAATTCTTTATCAATTATTGTCATAATTTCACTAGAATCTCTATTGGAAAGAGTACCTGCAAGCTTGATTATTTCAGGCTGATTTTTAATCTTCATTGATTTGTTGACTTTCAGCAATTGCAGGTATTCATAGACTTGATTGAGTAGCGCAGGATTTCCTATGCTATCTATATCAGATTTTATATTTTCTTTCATTGTCATACTGCACTCATTTTTGCAAAAGTTTACTCGTTAGCCTATTCTAACATGCTAATACTTTCATTGATAAAGCAATTTACAAAAATTAGAGGACAAAAGATGCAGTTAATCAAATGGTCTCACAACATGGTAAAGTCTAAACAAAACCCGTTTTGAATTCAATCTAGAATCTACAGACAGCCCTATCCTAAATTAGCGACTACGCTTATGTGATGTAAAGAGCAAATAAGTACCCGGAAATAAACTAAATTATTTGACAAGCAAGTGAAATAATATTCTTACCTCTTCAACTCTGTTTCCAGTTTCTCAGCTTTGTCTTTTGCATAGTCTAGACTGCTATCCATTTTATAGCAGTTCTTAAAGTTTTCCAGAGCTTGTAAGGAATCTCTCTTCATCAATAATGCATCGCCAGAAATGTTAGATCATACCGAACGTTTTTTTTGACGTTATTTACTTCGTAGGCAAACCTTGACAATCGGGGGAAACACTACAATTCACCCCCTTTTAAAAAAATTATAATTAAAGTATTACTTTTTGACAATTTTGACGTCATAATGTTAAATAAACAAACCAATAATTTAAATTAAGTAAAATGAGTAAAGAAGATTATAATGTAAATAAAGGTGCAGCTGCAGGTGGGGCTATGGGCTTTTTAAAGTGGTTGTTGCCAATACTATTATTCTTAGGAATAGGCTGGTTTTTTTTTGCGAAAGGATGCAGTGGGGTAGATACCAAGTTGCCAGAGGTGAAAGTGCCAGAGGTGAAAGTGCCTAAGGTAGCAGATGTAATGGATAAAGCTAAAGCAATTGTTGCAAGCCCTTTTGGGAAAATAAATGATGCTGCAATGGGTTTATTAGATAAAATCAAATTTGCCTCAGGATCGGCTGGTGCACAAATGATGACATTTATTAAAAGTGGTAAAGAAGGTGAAGGTAGATTTAGATTCAAAAATTTAAATTTTGCTTCTGGAAAAGCTACTATAACTGGCACCTCAGGTGCTGAGGTTGATAATCTTGCTTCTATCCTTAAGGCATACGAAGATATTAAGGTGAATGTCGAAGGTTTTACAGACAGTCAAGGAAATGATGCTAACAATCAGGCTTTATCTTTAAGGAGAGCTGAAGCGGTAAGAACTAGATTGATTGCAGCAGGTATATCTGATAAAAGAATCACTACTAAAGGATTTGGAGAAGCTTCTCCAGTAGCTACTAATGATACACCTGAAGGTAGAGCGCAAAACAGAAGAATAGAAGTTACTATTGTAAAGAAATAATTTCTAAAAAATTATATTCAAAAGGGTAAGACGTCTACGGTGTCTTACCCTTTTTTTGTATTTATAAGGAATATAAAAATGAAGAAAAGATGGTAGAGTTTGTATTTGAGAGCATTAAAATTTAATACAAAACTTTCTGGCAGTTATAATTTATTCAACCACAGTAATATACTAATACCTTATCACAATTGTCTTTCCTGATGCTTTATTAAATTTCCAAATTTCTTTTCTCAGGTGAGGGGGTGGAAGTGATATGAAGTAGGATAGAAGGATAGTGCTGCCCTATGAGCAGTGGCTGAGCGGATGAGTGAAGACGCGGCGAATCGCTGGCAGCACAGTCTGATAGTCTGCTGAATACAAGCGGACGACCCGAACCACTGCGGGATAGGAGTAAAGCACAACCAAAAAAGCGCTCGACGAGCGGCTGTGCCACGCCTGAAGATAGTCGGGCAAGCCTCGACGGGTTACTCGTATCTAGATTTGCTTTTATTTTGGAAACACTGATCCACTACTCAAACTAAGCTAGACACGAGTATGGCATTAAATCCTCAACGAACTGTTCTTTTTTGATGTTATTGTCTTCGTAGACAAACCTCGACCATCGGGCAGGTATATTTCATCAGTTAATTTTGATGGTCCCTCTATTCGATTCTTTGCTGGCTTTCTTTAGCCATTAGTTAGTTCATTTGCTGAGCTTAAGTGGGTGACTTGTAGCTCTTTGACATCGCAGTAACGAGGATGGCTAAGAGCTGTAATTGTTAGACTTGTACTTCTTCTAATTTTAATTTTGTATTCTTAGGTTTAGTACTATTTATTAATCTTGTTAAAGATTGAATAACATGCCACATCAACACAGGCGGAACTGCGTTTCCTATTGCAACATATTGCCTATGTTCTGAAACTGAGTCTAATTCAAATGATTTAGGGAAAGATTGAATATCAGACGCTTCTCTTGGTGTAAATCTTCTATATCGATCATTATAAAAAAGGACTGGATCCGTGCTATTTAAACTAACCTTGGCTAAATGAGAACTTATGGTATTACAAGGCTGATCTAAGGACATTGCTCTCCCTTTATTCATTTTCTCTCTTACTTTCATCATCCCATCTACCGCTCTTTGACTAAAGTAATATTTCTCGTCTATTTCTGTATTGTAGTTAACTATATCACCAAGTACTGGATTGTTATCTTTCAATTCTACAGGGAATTGGAAATTCATCATGTCTGAAAAATTTCTAAATCCAACTATAAATACTCTCTCTCTTTTTTGAGGAACTCCATAGTTCGAAGCTTTAAGAACTTGGAATTTGACATGATAGCCAGCATCTTCAAATTCTTTAATAATCATTGGAAATGCTTTTCTTTTATTTGCGGATAGTAGTCCTTTTACATTTTCTGCAATAAAGAATCTCGGAGTTTTAGTTTTTAAAATTTTAACCATTTCAAAAAAGAGCATTCCTCGTTCATCTTTAAAGCCCAATCTTGGGGGGTTTTGAGCAACAATGGAAAAAGATTTACAAGGAAATCCACCAATTAATAGATCATGATTAGGGATTAAATCAGCTTCAATGTTTCTTACATCCTTAACATTACACTTATGATCAAAGTTGTTATTGTAAATTGCTGCACAATAAGTGTCGTTATCGACAGCATATACAACTTTAAATGGATTTTTTTTAAAGTGATTGCCTAAGTAATCAAATCCGCCGATTGTTCCTAAATCCATTCCTCCACATCCACTAAAGAGTGAAGCAACCTTTATTTTTGCCATATCAATAATTCTTTATATTCACCAATTCCTTCTGTAAATGTAATGTCAGCACCATTTCGTGGAGACATCTTAATTTTATCGTTTTTATAATGTCCAACAGGGTCTTTAATTACGTAAAGCCTTCTTTCAAATTTGCTTATCATTAATCTATAGACGTAATAAGCTTCTTTAATTGTTTCCGCAGTAGACCATTCATTGGGTGTTAAATGAAAGTGGAAAAAATTTAATGATTTATTACTAATTGTTGACTTTACCTCTATGTATCTTTTTGTCGTATCTAACTCTACGCTTTGAATATCATATCCAACTGCAAATTGAGTTGGTATTTTTTTTATTAAGTGAATTAGGTCTTCTCTACCGCCATTCTTAATCCTCATACATTCATGTCCTACTATAAGGTTCTCTCCAAAGTCTCCGATTTCTTTCGTATTTCTAACATTATCTGGGTCAAACTTTTCTTGAATTACTTCTAAAGCTTCATCTATTAAATTGCTATATTCTTCCTCTTCAATTCCTAAATATTTAAGAACATCTGTTTTGAATAAATCTGGACCAAGATCTTTATTAACATAATGAAACCAATTATCTTCAATTATAGAAAGTTCGCTTATTTCAAAATTTTCACCATAATATTGGTCATAGCCATCAAACCAAAGTTCACTTTCAATAAATGATGTTACTGTTTCACGATCTGAGTAATTTATATAATATTTGTTGCCATGTAAAACCAATAGATCAGCAATTACCATGTAATCAAGTATATCACCAGCATATCTTATGATATCTCCCTGCCAGTCTATATAAATGTCGGACTCTCTATTGTCGATTATTCTTTGTGCAATTTCTAAAGGATCACAATTATCTCTTGTTACCCTCAAATCATTATAAATGAAGTGGGTAGCTTCTGCTTTATTAATTGAAAAACGGTTATCTAAAATCTTTTCACCTGCTTCAAGAACCCGTAGAAAATATTTAGCAGGTTTAAATTTTATCCCTTTATCAATTACTTCCTTTAACTTATGAGACTTAATATGACCACCTGGATATTGAAAATAAAATAAGAAATATTTAAAAAATTGTACAAGGTCTTGCTTTTCAGCAAGTTTAATAGCCATTGCTCCTGGCTTTCCAATATTGGTTGTATTATCTTCTTCAATAAATCCAAATAGAGCTGATATTTCTGTTCTCCAATTGTCTATTGTTTTGTCTGATTTTGTAGCATTTCCTGTGTAGAGTCTAATGGCATTAAAAACCTTAGTATTAAATTGATCAAGATTCTCTTCATTTAATTTTGAGATTTCAGTTGCAACATATAATAATACATTTTCTATGTCAGATTTGAATCGGGGTCTAACTTGATGTAACCTATGATAATATGATGGATCAATTTATACATCAAATAATGGCTTTAAAGAATTTGCTAAATGCTTTGCTAAGATTGGAGGAACTGCATTTCCAACTTGTTTGTATTGGCTAGTTTTACTTCCAGTAAATATAAATTTATCATTAAATGACTGAATTCTTGCACTTTCTCTTACTGTTGGAACTCTATTGAATTTATAATGAAAATGATGTCTATGACCTGTATCAATAGTGAAACTTGGTTTTGAACTATTTAATCTTGTCCAAGCAATATTTACTCTTCTGGTATCTTTTAACTCAGAAGGTAGATTCTTGTAGTTGCCTCCATCTGGTACTAAAGAAATTGTATTAATTGTCTTTTGTTCATGATTTGTTAATTGATGGTTAAATAATTTTCTCGAACCTTTTCTCATTAATTTTTGAAAGGTTGAATTAGCTTTTATAGGATACGATGCTCCGTCGTCAATATTTTGATCTGGTAAATCAGAGATAGCTTCTTTGGAAGAAATTAATTTCTTGATTTTTTGATTTGGAAATTTATACTCTGATTTTTTTGAATGTCCAATAAAAAATGCTCTTTTCCTGTTTTGTGGAACACCATATTCCGAAGCCATTAATATGTTAGTTTTCACTTTATATCCAATTTTTTCAAAATCAGAAACAATATTTTCTTTTACAATTCCTTTCCCCATAGAGAATATATTTGGAACATTTTCAATCAGAAATGCTTTTGGCTTAAGTATCTTGACAAATTCAAGAAATGATTTGTATAAAAGATTTCTTTCATCTTCAACATTTCGCTTACCAGCGATTGAAAAACCTTGGCAAGGAGGACCGCCTATAATTATATCGATTGAATCTATTTTGTATTCTTCAATTATAGTTTTTGCATCAATTTTACCTAAATCAGCTACAATGCCAGTTGATCCCTTATGGTTGAAATTAAAAGTGTTTATAGCATCCTTCCAATTATCAATTCCATGTGTGATAGTAAAACCAGCATCAATGAATCCTGAAGATAATCCACCACAACCACAAAATAAATCTAATACTCTTATATCTTTAATCATTAATTATTAATTTGATATCTGACTTCTTTTTCAGCTACTTTTAATGCATTCAATGCATTTTCTTCATCTTCAATTATTCCATATAGTTTATCTGCTAACCAAAGAATTTCTAATTCATTTTCTGGAATATTTAATATTACTGCAAGGAGCTTAACTTGCTCCTTTTTGGCATGTCGTGTTCCTCTTTCAATTTTAGAAATAGTTGCAGTGTCCATTTCCAATTTAGCCGCCACTTGTCTTAGTAATAATCCTTTTTCTTCCCTTAATTTACGAATGCGATTTCCAAATATCATCTTTTACGTATTAGAATAGACAAATAATGGCAAATATATAAAATTTATTTGTAATATTTGATGGTGAGTGGGGAAAGGTTAAAGGCGGTAGAAAAAGTATTGTATAATACTACCAAGAGCAACAATCGAGAAATGATAGATCGAATAGCCATATCCTAGATTAGCGACTACTCTTATGCAGCTAAAAGTCCGAACATCTTATCAATGTCATATGAGACAAAATCAAAATCACCATCCATTATCTCGAAAGTCACGGTGCACGTTAAATAAAGTACAATCTAAAAAGCGTTCGTCGAGCGGGTGTGCCCCGCCTGAAGATAGTCGGGCAAGCCTCGACGGTTTACTCGTATCTAGATTTGCTTTTATTTTGGAAACACTAATACACTACTAAGGCTAAGCTAAACACGAGTATGGTATTGAGGCTTATCCGACCCTTTTTGGGCGGGATAAAATTCTCAAGGAACGGTTCTTTTTTGGCGTTGTTTACTTTGTAGCCAAACCTTGACCATCGGGGAACGAGCAGATATAAGGTGGTTATTTATTCTTAGACGCAGGTATATCTTTCAGGCATTTTTCGTAGTCTTCTAGCTTTGCTCTAAATTTTTCGATAAAACTGAGGTGTCTTGAAGTATAATTTAGATTGCTGTTTTTGTTCAACTCTTTATTTCTGATCATTGAGCTTAAGAATATCTCACGTTTAATTTCTTTGTCTTTAGACACAGGAGACTCAATAATTATAGGAATACTCTTTTTGAAATACCTGCTAAATCTCCCATATACTTCTAGAGAATGAAAATTTAGAATTGAATGTTTATTGTCACTACCTAAAGAACTTACATGAAATTGTTTGATACGCGAACCGAAATTTAAAAGAATTTTATTCGTTTCGACCAAAGATCTATCAATTTGAAATGCATGAGCCGCATCAAAACAAAGGGATGCTTTTGGTAGTTTTTGAAAAATTGTTTTCAACTCAGAATAATTTCTTCCAATTGGTTTCCTCGAATCCATGTTTTCAATGCAAAGAAGTTCGCCAAAATTTATCCAGTTTTTGAAATTTTTAATAATGTCAGGATGTACAACAATATTCCAACCTTTATTAGCAATTATAGTTAAAGATTTAATTAATTCTTTTTCAGATATTGTTGAAATCTTACTTGGAGCATGAAATGAGACATAAGAGAAGCTACTTAAATCAAGTGTATCTAATTCATCAATGAACTTGTTCAATTCAGATTCTCTCAGGGTCGATAGCTCTAAAACTTTGATATCTAGCTTTTTGCACACCTTAATAGCCTTCTTAAAGTCATCTTTAAATAGAGCACCACTAGAATAACCTATATTTTTGCTAAAAGATTCCATATGCAAATATAAACTCTTGAAATGGATATTTAGTTTGCGTTAAAAGACTTTCTATGCTCTTTTGGAATTTTATTGAGATTTCTCTTGCTGCAATAAAATCCTTATTAGAATAAGCAGTATCTGGGTATATGTACATTAATTTATCTCTTTGTGTCTTAGTAGATATTAATTTTAAGAAGCTGTCATAGTGTCTTATTATTGAATTTACCGTTCTAAGATTTAGATTTCCATCATTAGCAAGCTGCAAAGCGATCTCTAAGGGAGTCAACTTTACTTTTTGATATAAGAATTCAATAATATTTTCTGGGTTTGAAATATCAAGAGATGGGTTTTTATAGCAACTATAAACTAATAATAGTCCCTTTATGTATGACATTTTCCTTGACATTCTTAACTTAATATTTCTAAGCCCCCATTTTGAATTATCGAAATCTTTTTGCTTATAGGCAAAGTCAACACACATTGTTCTCCAAAGTCTGACGACATCGTTAAGAAGAAATCTTGGTACTTTATTTTGTTTACCTTTTCTAGACTCGAAACTAGTATCATTAGAAATGTAACAGCTAAGAATACTTTTAATTACTCTTTCGTAAGTTTTACTAGAATATCCTTTATGCACTTGTACGGGAATAGACTCTAATAATAAGAGAATGCGTCTTGTTAGATTATGATTTGTATCATGCTCTCCACCAATATTGTGGATTAGACTTTGGCTGAAAGTGATTTGACCGAATAATCCAGAGGTGCCAGGTTCAGTAAATCCTTTATCTTTAAGTTCATTTTCTATCCCTTTATATACACTGTAATGTCTCGGGTCAGCTTTACCGTCGATCAGCAAAGTCCAATCAATATCACTTTGAGTCGAAAATTCATATCGAGCAATTGAACCAAATAGCACCACATCATAATCAATATCAAACAATCCTAATGGAGATAAAGAATTCTCAATTTTGTTAATAGTTTTTTGAGTTGCTTTCTCATTTGAAAGGATTTGCTTGCACCCTAATTTTTTATCTGTTATATGTTCGTATACTTTTGTCATTCAGATTATTTTCATTTTGCATTTATTGCTAGGACCTGATTATGTCTCGTTTCCGCGATGAAGGAAGCAGAAATGAGATTATACTTTTTGTTGCACCTAACATATCATGATTATAAAGATAACCAAAAGATCCGGCAGATGAAAGATCTGCTAGACGATTTGTCAGAAGTCAGCAGAGGTCATATTAAATCTAGATTAAACATGAGATGAGCGTATGTAATCGATGTTGTAAACATCGTCTAACGATTTCTTTTTTTATTTTTTAGCTTAGACAAACCTCGACCAACGGGGTAATTTGGATTGTCGTGCACATAGCTTATAATTTTAGCGAAATATTCTTATCTTACTATTTTTTACAATCTTATTATATGCATCCATGAAAAATTTATTATTTATTATATGTATCTTTTTTGCTATCAATCTAAGCGCTCAATGGGAGGACTGGATGTATATGAATATAATATCTTTAGAATCCAAGTCATATCTTGCAATGTCACCAAAATATGAAACAGGTGACTTTGTTGATAAAACAAATTTTTTAAGCATTCACTTCACCCATGGTGAAATAAGTAGAATATTTTGGGAGATAGATGGCGAAGATTTTGCTACTTACAAAAAATATAAGGATACAAATTACTTCAATTCAGGTCATGAAGATCAGATTCAATCTATCGATTTCACACACTACGAAGGACACAGAATGTTAATGATAACTAATTATAATATAAACGATCTAAGCACTCCATTACAAACATTTTTATTTGCTAGCCTTGTCGATAGACGAGACTTGACGAAAGAAATGTTCGAATATTTAAATACTCTTGAACCTAATAAAAACTAATTTAAGTAATTTATTCTGGTGGCACTTAAGCTTTTCAAAAAGCTTTCTATTTAGTAGATTTATAGAGTGGGAAGATTAGTAGAATTATTTGTATTGAAATTCCATGGGTGACTCATTGTTTCAGGTTGATTAATATTTAATAAGATGATTTATGATACTCCCAATCTCCAGAGAAGGCATTCTTTTTATAGAAACCAATTTTATCTCCGGTTTCATCGAAAACATTGATCTTTTCCTTATCCCAAGCATCTGCCTCTCTATAGCCTATAACATTTCCGTATTCATCTGTTATATTCTCTCTACCTAAGTTCCACGCATCTATTTTCGTTGAACTTCTATGATTCCCATAACTATCGTATGTATTAGATTTAGAATTATCCCATGCGTCATTTTTGATTGTCTTAACTATCTTTCCATAGGAATCATAAACATTTATCTTTTCTTTATCCCAAGCATCCACTTTATAATACCCAATAGTATTCCCATTAGAATCAATAATATTTGTTTTTTCACTATCCCAGGGGTCTTGTTTATACGTATGGTCTTGCGAAAATATTTGAGTCGCATAGATCAATCCAACTGCAATCAGCAATAATTTTAAATTTTTCATTCTATTTCATTTTTTTATATAATCTCTTTCTACTAACTCTGAATACTCCTTATTTTCAAATTTGAAGATAACGGACCATGAGTATCTCTCGTCTCTTCGAAAAAGGAAGTAAATATAAGATCATACTTTGTTTGTGCCTAGCAAGATACGATTTATAAAGATAAGCAAAAGCTTGAGCAGATGAAACATCTGCATCGAAGTTCAATATAGAATCTACGAATAGTACTATTGCTTGGTCAATTCTCTTTTGATTTTTCATTTGTTTTATTTTTATTTCAGCTAACATACCTTAGTATGTCTCGTCTTTGCAAATAAGGAATCAAATATGAGATCATTCTTTATGTTTGCTGCTAACATGACGAAACAATAAAGATAACCAAAATATCCAGCAGATGAAAGATCTACCAGACGATTTGACAGAAGTCGGTAGAGTTCATAGCACCAAGAGCAGCAGACGAGAAATATTAGATCATACCGAACGACTTTTTTTGGATTATTTACTTCGTCGACAAACCTAGTAAAGTAAAGCACAAACTAAAGAGCGTTGGTCGAGCGGCTGTGCCCCCCTGAGGATAGTCAGGCAAGGCTCGACTGGTTACTCGTATCTAGATTTGCTTTTATTTTGGAAACACTAATCCACTACTATGACTAAGCTAGACACGAGTATGGCATTAAATCCTCAACGAACGGTTCTTTTTTGGCGTTATTGACTTCGTAGACAAACCTCGACCATCGTGGCATCCTGTGACTTTAGTCGAGACCGCCAACTCAATTACTTGCAGTTCCTATTTCATCTTTCTATGTTGCTCTATTGGATTATTGAATAAATTGAGAGTCTCACTAATTTGCATCGCATCTGAATTAAGTTCGTCAGTCCATTCAGGTATATGTAGATAGCACACATCAAGTGAATAGCCTTTTGGGTTATATCTTTCTGTTGCTAATCCGATAACTGTCTTTATATCTTGATGCTTACTACGTGCAACAAAGCATCTCATTTGTAAGTCCTTAGCCCTGTCATTTCTTTCTTTATGAGAATCGTTGTTCAACATGAAAACATAAACCACATCTTTGTTTTCCATGGATCTAACAATTCGTGCTGCTGATTTAGGCTCTTCATAGACTCCTATAAATTCTAAAAACAATTCACTTAATATCTTTCTGCTAGATCTTGTTTCTTTTGCCATTAATTGAATTGAAGTTTCTATATCTTCTCTACTAATCTGGTTTATTAGATTGTTTGTAAGATAGTCATGGCATAGTGTATTAATTAGTTTGTCCCAAATATAACTAACTTTCTCTGCCTTTTTCATGTCTATATAATCCTGATTGGTTTGAAGTATAGTCCAAATATCATTATCTAAAATCAATAAGTCATGATCCTGAGTTGAAAATGAATTTGAATTAAAAATGTAATAGCCAATTAGGTCGTTTTCAGATTCATTAAGTGGAAATCCGCCTGCCTTTATGAATTCTTCTTTTGAGTCTAAGTAATTTACAAAGTCTGCAATTGTATCAAATTCATTAAGTATTGTCTGTATAGATGTCTCATCTAATACATGAACAAATCCTTTTCCGAAATTACCGTATTTGAGTGGGAAGACTTCACCTCTGCCAAAGGCAACAGCAATTCTGTATATTTTTCTTGAATCAACATGTGGTAATTGAGTTTTAGTTTTCTTGTCGAATAATATAACAGATTCTTTATCCAATATAAATCGTTCAGCTCCGTATATCTGTTTTACTGAATCATCAATTGCTCTTTTTGCCCACCGATCATAATCCACTTTAGATTTAATCTCATTAATTACTATCTCCTTAACCGATATAATGACAATGACATTATTGCACACAATCAAAATGTCACAAAGTTCTTTACCCTTCTTACCAATAGGATTAGGATGACTCCAAAGGGGTAGAAAAGCCTTCGTACATAATTCTGATACAAATTTTTCAGTTCGTGTCATTTTATTTTTTTATTCTTCATTTGGATATTCATAATTAGTTACCTGAAATTCTTGATGGTTAGTAAACCAACCAAGTTTTTTGACCTCTTCTCTTACTTGTAATTCCTTCTCTTTTGGAAATGGTTTGATATCTTTCAATAATCCGATTTTAAACTGTTTAAAATCTTTTGTTGTTGCAATCAAAATGATTGAGGAACTTTTGTAGTTGGTAAATACACAAAAACTATCGAGAGTTATTTCAAGTAATACATTCACCATTTTATCCTCCATGCTAGGGGTGAAAAAAGCAAATACAATCCCTTTACCATTCATATCTCCATATCTTCTAGCCAAATTCATCCCCATATTATCTTTATAAGAACTGTAAAAATCGAAAAAATTATCAGCAATGATTCTTCTACTAAATCTATCAAATGTTAATAACTCTTTTGCTAACTCTATTGATTTAGGGTTATTATTGATTAGTACTTCTCTCTTAACTAATTCATCAATAAAGTAACTATTCTTATCTAGTTCCTTTTTCTTCTTTACTTGTTTCTTGGCTATAAATTCTTCCCAAAACCCGTCTAATTGGATAAATAGTCCATTATACTCATCAGAATGAAAAACTTCTGGAAAATTCCTTTCGTTTTTAAGATAATGCGCAAGCAAATCATGTTCTGTTCCTGAAAGAACTATATTGGTTTTTTCAGTGGGGTCAAAATTTTCTCCAGCATGCTTAAAGAATTGAAAAGCTGTTTCTCTTGGGAAATCTTCCTCTTCACCAGGAAGAATAATAACATTTTTATTGCTAAACAATTCTTCTCTTTTCGTTAGATATTCTACGAAGTCTGGTATTGTATCAAGCTCTTCTACTATTGTTTTGAAAGCTTCTTTGTCGAATAATGTGATGAACTTATCATCTTTTGTTTCTTTTTGGAATGGGTAGAATCTGACACCTTCACCTAAATTAACAATTACCCGATGAACTTTATTTGCTTGTTCTTTGGGGAATTTTTTAATTTCTCTTTCAGGATGCTTAATAAATATGTCTCTATCTAATTTAAATAATTTTCTCTCCGCACCATAAATTTGATTTACTGCCTTATGAATTGTTTTTTTAAAATACCGCGCGTAGTTATCTTTAAATTCATAATTCTTGACAGAAATAATAATTGTATGGTCAGCAAATATTATTAAGAGATCGCAAATTTCCTTTTTATCTCCTTTTTCATCTTTTGGACTTGGATAACACCAGAAATTCATAAATGAATTGAATGCTATTTCATTTACGAATTTTTCACCAGCATTACCTTTTTCAATTTGTTTCATAACTTATTTTCAAATTAGCTACAACAGATATTTATAAGTGCCTTCTCTCTGAGGAACGACAGGGTATGGTCATCACATATAATGTGTGTGCCTGGTATGGCACGATTATAAAGATAACCAAAAGATCCAGCAGATGAAAGACCTGCTAGTCGATTTGTCAGATGTCAACAGAGGTCATAATAAATCTAGATTAAACACGAGATGAGCAAATGAAATTGATGCTCGTCTGACTATATTCAGGCGGGTAGCATATATTAACTAACTATTCCTTTTATTAATTTTTGCTTAGACAAACCTCGGCTAACTGGGAAAGTGTATAAAACTGTATAATTTTCGTCTATTTATTTGAGATTATAAGCAACAAAATTTAACTTACAATGGTTTTAAACTGCGAAGAATCTAGCTATGGAGTATTTATTTAATTTAGAATATCAAGAAATAGATGAACATTGTCCTCCAAAAGATTATTTGGGCACGTCTATTACGTCGTATCGTTGGGTTTTTGATACTATTGAAAACCCGTTAAATTTCACTCCGCAATATTTTAAAGACCCAAAAAGATTCAATTCAAAAGATGATATTACTAAATGTATAGCAATGTCTCTTTCATTATGGAACTCTGAAGAAGCTTCAATCTCAAGGTTTAATTATTTAAAGTCGTCATTTTTAGGACCCCGAGTTTATAAAGTTCTTGGTACAAATTTAGCAATAGGACACTTAAGTAAGTCAGATGGCGTCAATAGTAAGGTTGAAGATAATGGACACTTTAGTCATCATCAAGGAGAATCTACTGACTATCCCAAAATATTCAAAATTTTAAAAGAATTAAAGTAGTGTTGACGTTAAACGGATTAAATATTAATGAACTTAATTTTTCACTTAAAAAGCAAGGTGATCTTTTACATTATGAAGGTCCACTTCTCTCCCACTTTATTGGTGATGATGGAAAACAGTATTTATTAAAATGGCTTGACAATAGTGAAGTTTATAATCGATGGTTGATATTTAATGTTAGCAATGAAAGTCTATTGTTGTTTTTTGAAAAAAAAGTCGATTTAAGATATTTAATTTTAAATTCTTCTTTTGATTATGTTTATGTAGTCGACATTGATAATGCTTTAAGTTATAAAAATATTAAACTTTTAAATAGTAATTCAATTCCAGATGAATATTTACCGCCAATCAATTCGTTTTACAACGCAATTCACTTTGAGCCCTATGCAAGTGAATTGTATAACATAATTCTTTCCGAAAATGAAATAAGAAGTCTTGTCAAAACTTCAATCAAAGATTCATTTTCACATACATCTGAAGTTTCAAATATTATAAATAAGGTTGATTTCGATGAATTTTATGCAATTAATAGAATAGTTACATTCAATATTGTTATTATCCCAATTTTACTTGATTTATCTTTAAAATTTAAATATTCTCGTAATCTAGAATACGAGAAAACAGTAATGCAAATTTTGTATAATTTTGATGATTCTAAAGGAATTGATTTTAATTTAAATGAGAACACTAAAAGTAAAATAATATCTAAATACGATTTCGCTCTTAATTCTTATTTCGGTCATATTTTAGAACACAGTGTTTTTCCTGGATTTAATTTTTCGTCGATTGTTCTAATTCTAAATAGGATTCTTGTAAACTCGAAAAAGAATAAGAACTTGGATATTCGTTATGAGGATGAGTTGGAACAAATAGTTAGTCGAATCCAGAAAATAAATACTTTCAAATAGTCTTAGGCTCTAGAATTAAAAATACTAAATAATCTCCTCTTTTCAAATTAGAGTGTTGTTTCAATTAAATAGCTCTACCCAATTTGAGTTGACACTTTTAATTTATTTAAAATCATTCTTTACATTAAATTTACAGCATGTTGTATAACTTAATCTAAGTATGTCTCGTCTATGAGACAAAGGAGGCAGAAATGAGATCATACTTTTGTCACCTATCGGCATTTTTCATCCAATCATTATTGTTTAACTCCAACTTGCGACAAACTTCATTGCTAAAAATTACAACTTCAGATAATAACTCGTCTACTTTCTCTGGAGTAATTTTAATATTCTGATTTAATTTGTTCTTTCCATCTCTATGTACTATGTCATGCCTTGTTATTACGGCTTCAGAAAGGTAATCTATATCTGGAAATTTAATATTAAAAGACTTTTCATACATCGGCTTAATTCTACCAAGATTATGATAGACAATATTTTGAAGTTCAATAATTGATATTTCTTTTAATTTTTCAATCTCTTCAAAAATTGAACTTAATTTGATTTTTTGCTTATTGAATTTTGGAAAATTTCTTACAAAATCTTTAAAATAATTATCATTGTTACTAATTAAAAATATAAAAACATCCTCAAGATAAGTTTCCATAGCTCCAATAGCATTTACATAGATTTGTTTTCTAAGTGTATTCAGTAATCCAGCCTCAGAAATATAAAGCGCATTTAGTTGTCGTAAATTAAAGATTGTACTGTACAGGTTGCCATAAAATGGCTTTGACGAGATCATTGGTTCTACATCTTGATAATCAACAAAATCGTGGTGGTAATCCTTAAAGTTTGAGACGAAAATTTCATTTTGATTACCTAGTTTAGGTATCTTCCTTAGTATTTCTTCAGGAGTTTCGATGAACTTTATGGTATATGGACAATCAGCTTCATTTTCATCTCCATGATAGATTATTTCCCACGTAGTTTTAATGAATATATCGTATTCAAGTCCAATGTCAGAAGATATTTGCCGATGCTTTTTTTGTTGTTGCTTTTTTGTCCAAGAGTTATTGAGTTTCATATTCATTATTTGCTGGTAAATATTGTATTATGATAACAGTAGTAGCGATCAAGTAGCTATTACTTTTTATCTTTTTATAATCTCTTGTTTCTTTAATGCCCTTAGTCTATTCATCGAGTTGCTACCGAAAGGAGTTAAAGTCCAAAACGTTCTATTTTCATTTAAGCTTCTTTTTTTAATGCTTTCTGTCATTAGACCTAATGCTCTAAGTTGCACCTTTATAGTTTGAAAGTGGTCATCAATTATTTCAATTTTATACAATTTGAAGGGTTTGTTTTTCTTAATTTGTTTTCGCAATGAATCATCTTTTAGTTCTTCGAATTTTGTTTTTAAGGAGTTTTTTAAAGTTGTTTCAACTTCTTCATCGATTAAGTAAGGAGAGATTGAATAGAATATTTCATCCCACGTACATGTCATGGATTCTCGAAAACTTTTATATTCTCTTTTGTAAGACAAAGAAAACATATCCTCAGCTTTAGGGTCATGCATTAGGGTGATTTCAAAATGGATCTCATATTCGTCATTCCCCTGTTGCAGATTTCCAGATTCTCTTGGCGGAAGTGTTTTTATATTGTTCAGTTCTTTCTCTAAATCTTTAATCCTTTTGTTGAGCAGTATTATTTCTTTAGATGCTTCATCAGAGCTAATGATATCGCCTCGAACCCATCCAATTGCAGGATGCTTCTTAATAAGTTTAATTATACTTCTACTTGCAGCTGATCCGAGTTCAATTGGATTAGAATAATGTTTGCACATTTTTTGCTGTACAATACTCATAAAGTCTAAGAGCTTTTTTCTCTTCTCTTGATCTTGATCGGTTTTTCCAACTTTTATATTCTCTGGTTCTTTAGGGATAAAAGAAATTACCGGTATTTTCATTTGAATAGCATACTCATATTCCATTTGAGTGTAGCTGATTCCTTCGCTATTTAAACTCCCATATCTTCCACCAACAATTAAAATGTAATAATCACATGTATCTATTAATTCCTTAATTAAGGTCCATTGATCTTCATTCGCAGCGGGGAACAGCTCCATTCCTACTGGAATACAATCCAGTTCCAATAGAGCTTGAATAACTTCTTTTCGTTCCTCAACCAAGTCAACATATGTTGAACTTATAAATACTTGAAATTTTTTCTCTGTCTTCATTTTCTTTAATTAGAGTTAACTTGTTTATATAGCGACCTCCCTCTAAGTTAGTAACTCTTTCTCACATTGCATATGGTTTACTGATCTCACCCCCTTCGCGACGGCGCTTGCGCCCAAAGCTCGGCGCAGGGTACCGAGCAGGATAAGGGGTAGGAACGGCATCCCGATGTTTTTTGCTGAAAGCAAAAAACATCGGGATATAGTGGATGACCCGGTCACGTCGTCAGACCGTGATAGCCCCAAAAGAATCAATGTACAATGTGCAATCTGACAATTATCAATGAGAAAAAATTTTCAATCGCCAATCCGCAATCCTCATTTTTCAATAAATGTCCGTCCCTGATATAGGTTGACCGTTTTGAAAAACATTGTCAAAATGAAGTCACGAATCAGGAAAGTAAAAAAGTATCGTAAATTCAGCGAGGAATTCAAAAAATCTATAGTAGAGCAGTATGAA
>Ga0209187_1000754_pt1 | contig 48468 bp, 37 predicted proteins | sample BantaG_FD_187430 | JGI IMG/M metagenome (GOLD analysis project Ga0209187, IMG submission 187430) | Marine algal microbial communities from Bantry Bay, Ireland - BantryBay_4 metaG (SPAdes) (version 2) | ecosystem: Host-associated > Algae > Red algae > Unclassified | place: Bantry Bay, Ireland...
ATACAGCAATAGTAGACTTTACAGGTCAAAATATTGGCGATCAATTCACTTTTCTATTTACTACAACGGGAGCACAAGACCCATGTACAGATGTATCCGTAGAAGTAAATATTACTGTGGCAGATTGTAATTGTCCACCAATAGAATTATCAGATCCAATGTCTATATTCAATGATCTCGGATCCTCAGATCTATGCAGTCTTATTGGCGCTTCTGACCCTGGAACATTTACAGCTTTCAATCAAGCAGGAGCTGATGCATCTGCCAATATTAATTCCGCTGGATGTATATTTGATGCGACTGGCATCGAAGCAGGGACTTATACAATTGTATATACTCTAGACCTGCCAGTATCGGGTAGTTGTGCTCAAGCTGACACAGTTTTTCTTGAGGTACTACAATTCGTTTCTACTAATTTTGTCAATAACAAAAACATTCAAATCTATCCTAATCCAACATTTAATAAATTGTATATCAAAAGTGATTACACAATATCTTCATTAGATCTCTACACTACAACAGGGAAAAGTATTTATCAAACACAATATCCTAATGTCAGTAATGCGGAAATAGATATGAGTGCATATCCTTCAGGTTTGTATATACTTCAAGTAGAAACTGAAAATGGCAGATGGGTTGAGAAAGTGGTGAAGCAATAATCATCATTTCATATAATTCTTATAAATTGTATTCATGGACATAGAAAAATTAAAATTCCCAATAGGTAAATATTCTCCAGGAGAAATCAAATTCGAAGAAATTCAAAGATGGATTGAAGACATCGCCAACTTGCCTGAACAATTATCAGAAGTATTAAAAAATGTAGATGAAGAAGCATTAAGTTTTACATACAGACCAGAAGGATGGAGTATCAGACAGTTGGTTCATCACTTAGCAGATAGTCATATGAATGCTTTTATTAGATTCAAATTAGCTCTGACAGAAGACAATCCAACAATCAAGCCTTATCTAGAAGCAAAGTGGGCAACTATGCATGATGTGAAAGAGGTGCCAATCGAATCTAGCGTTTCAATATTAAAGGGTGTGCATGCAAGGCTAGCATCTGTACTTCGTGATATGTCTGTCCAGGAATTTAGTAGAAAGTATACGCATCCAGAACATGGTAAATCATTAGATTTGGCATATACTGTAGGTATGTATTCTTGGCATGGGAGGCATCATTTGGCACATATTAAATGTGCGTTGAAGTTTGGGAGGGCGTATTGGAATTGATTTTTTATCTAATTCTATAAAATCATAATTAGATAATCATATGGCATCGAGGGCAAAGATCTCGACGATCATTCGTGGCTCGGACAGTTTCCAGTGATCTTACGGCTTCTGTATCCCTGATTATGCTATTTTGAAGAGATATAGGCTAGAGTGAAGGCTTGGATTTTTACGGCCAAATAAATTTGGCAGTCCTTTATTTCAATTCGCTGATCGCTAGGTATGCCATCAAACCCATTCCTATTTCAAGCGCTTGTTCATCAATATCAAAAGTAGGTGTGTGTACAGCGGATGTGATTCCTTTCTCTACATTTCCCGTTCCCAATCGATAGAAACATGCATCTGCTTGTTGGGAATAATATGAGAAATCTTCGGCTGTTAATCGGATTGGGAGTTCTATCACATTTTCTTCACCCATATATTTTACCATATGCGTATGAGTTCTTGCAGTAAGCAGAGGTTCGTTGACCAGACAAGGATAACCTACCATAATATCAACATCACAGGTTCCGCCCATGCTTTCGGCAGTCTTTTCTGCTATTCTTACGATTTGTTTGTGAGCCTCCATTCGCCATTCTTCATTCATAGTGCGGAATGTACCTTCTATTTTGACCTCATCAGGGATGATATTGGTCGCACCACCTACACTATTGATCTTACCAAATGATAGTACAGCGGGTATATTGGGGTTTGTATTTCTAGCGACTACGTCTTGCAGTGCTGTTAGTATACGTGCACTCATTAAAACTGTATCTACACAATTATGAGGCAGTGCGCCGTGCCCACCTTTTCCTTTGACGGTAATTCTGATTTCATCCGCTGATGCCATATACATGCCTGATCTATATCCGATCTTCCCTACAGCTAATGGTGGATGTACATGCTGTCCTAGTACTGATGTTGGTTTTGGATTTTCGAGCACACCTTCTTTGATCATAATGCTTGCTCCTCCAGGCAATTGTTCTTCTCCTGGTTGGAAGATGCACTTGATCGTGCCGCCGAAATCAGATTTGAGGTCATTCAATATGTGTATCGCCCCTAGAAGACAGCTGGTATGTACATCATGTCCACAGGCGTGCATGACACCTTCATTCTGGGATTTATAGTCTACGTTATTTTCTTCAATAATCGGAAGTGCATCAATATCAGCGCGAAGCATAATGACCTTATCAGACGGTTGGTCTCCTTTTATGATAGCAACTATCCCATGCTCACACCAGCCATCCGTAAATTCTATGTTTAGTTCATCAAGGATGGATGCTATATATTTTCCAGTATTGAGTTCTTGGAATGATAGCTCAGGGTTCATATGCAGATGATGTCTTATCTTCTGAATTTTCTCAAAATATTGAGACGCATGTTCTTTTATCTTAGTACTTATCATTTCGAATAATTTTAAAGTCAAGCTAACTTACTCAGATTTTTTAGAAGTATTTCAAGATCTTTCCAAACAGAATAATCTCGGGCATAATGCATATTAGATGTATGGTTTTCTCCTTGTGAAGGGATATCTATTACACTTTCCGAAATGTTAGGTAGGTTTTGATAATCTTCCATATCTCCTCTATATCCTACTAAAGTTTTCACACCAAAAATAACTTGAAATATATTTTTTAATAATCGCACAAAAGCAAATCGATTTACAAATAATAAGATAGGAGAAATTAGTAATAGAATAAGCCCAAAACTAAAATCAAATATTCTTTTTATGTGTTGCGAATAACCATCAGCAAGGTTATATTTGATATTTACATTATACAATTCTCCAGTCGTATTTTTAGAGTTACTGCCAAGGATAGACAAGCTGTCGTCTCCTGCTATTTTATACGACAGTCGAGTGTCCAAATGAACCATTTGCTTCATGATTTCTTTCATCGACATATTATCTGAACTAAAGATTATTTCATCTGCCTTAAGAACTTTACTTAGTGGTTTGAGTTGAGTGATATCATTAAGGTAATCTAAGCTTTTTTCTGTGCCAGATTGAGGATTTACTATACCAAGAATATTTGATTTGACATCCGCTTTTTTGAGCGAATCAACAATTGAAGAAGCCACATTTTTTTCTGCAACTATAAGAATGTTTTTCTGTTTGTCAGATCCTGAATCACTGTTTAACAATATAGAAGATATGGATGTAACTAGAAAACTAATAATAGTTCCAGCCAATATAATTACTCTACTGCTTCGATATTCGCCTGGTAATAAAGCGTATAAAACTAAAATTGAACCTAATCCTGACAACACACCAACAAGCCGTTTTTGCCACTTTGCCTTCTGATAATAACCAACAAACCACAGAACAAACGCCCAGATCAAAGCATAAAATCCAATATTCCATTCGAGGTTACTCTTGTCATAATAGGATGCATCTCCAAAATATTGCGACGCCCATATTTTAGAAAACCCAAAAAGTGATGCTCCAATAAGCCCAGCATCTATTATTGGCCACAAGATGGTCAACAAAATCCTTTTCAAGCCACTTAATCCTGCTCTCAAGCCAATGCCTAACTTGAGAAATCTAGAAAACCACTTCCCCGCTCCACCAGTATAATGTTTCTCTACATAAAGTCCCATTGCTCCATAAAATGTCTTTACATAATTAAGACTTGCTTTCTTAGTACTCTCTCCTTTGAAGTGAATTATAGTTGTTTTTGGTACATAATGTATCTCAAAACCACCTTCAATTATCCTTCTACTCCAGTCTATATCTTCTCCATACATGAAGAATCGCTCATCGAACATTCCTACCTTTTCTATAGCACCTTTACTAACAAACATAAATGCACCACAAAGTACTTTGATCGAGTGTGTTTTATCAACATCCAGGTGACCTAATGCATATCCATTGAATATCTTAGACTTAGGGAATATTCCAGCTAATCCAGATAACTTAGCTAGCGAATTCCATACTGTAGGAAGATCTCTTTTTGATTCAGGAAGAAAATTACCAGCTCCGTCAATCATTTTTACACCCATAGCTCCCACATTACTATGCTCCACCATATAGTCAAAACATATCTGTAATGTATCCTCTTGAATTACGGTGTCTGGATTTAGAATAAGTACATAGTCTCCTTTTGCCACACTGATTGCTTGATTGTTGGCTGTTGAAAAACCTACATTTTCTCTATTTGCAATTAAATGAACTTTTGGAAATGAACTACGGATCATATCAACAGATCCGTCAATAGATGCATTGTCCACTACATGGATATCATAATTTAATCCATCTACCTTTGAGGCATAGACAGACTCGATCGTCCGCTTAATAAAGTGGCGCACGTTGAAGTTGACGATTATGATACTGATATCTACCTTCATGCTGAAGCTTAGGAATCTGAATTATAGGGTACTCGAGAAACAATAGATCTACCGAGTGTAAGTTCATCAGCATATTCTAATTCTCCACCAAATGATACACCTCTAGCGATGGTACTGATCTCAATATTGTATGATTCCAACATTTTCGAAAGATAATAAATAGTAGTATCCCCTTCAATTGTCGGACTTATGGCCATTATTAGCTCTGTGGGTTTAACTTCTTCTACTCTTAATTTGAGCGCTTCTATATTAAGATCACCAGGTCCGATTCCGTCCATAGGAGAAATGACTCCTCCTAGTACATGGTACTGTCCGTTGAACTGTGTCGTTTCCTCTATTGCCATTACGTCACGGACTGATTCTACAACACAAATCAATAATTTATTACGATGTGGTTCTTTACAGATTTCACATGTGGTTTCATCAGAGATATTACAGCAGATATGACAATAATTTATTTTGGTTTCTAAATCTACCAATGCAGATGCGATTTTCGCAGTCTTGGCAGTATCATCTTTAATCAGATGAAGCGCTAACCTTAATGCCGTTTTCCTTCCGACACTGGGTAGGGAAGCTAAAGCTTCTACTGCATTTTCAAGCGTTTTTGACGAAAATTTCATGGTTACTATTTACAAGTGCGAAATTAGTATTTTTTAAATGGATTAGGAATAATGAATAGTATTCGAATATTATTGAGTTTCAAATTCTAGCTTTTTTTGGCAATAAATTTGAACAACACATTAATTGTATGGCTTATAAGTAGGCTATTAGAATCAAAATATTAAATTTGACGTCAGATTAAAATCTAAAAAGAGAATTATGGCTGAGATTATAAGAATGCCAAGGCTAAGTGATACCATGGAAGAGGGTAACATTGTAGGCTGGCTAAAGAGTGTAGGAGACCAAGTAGAACCAGGTGACGTCCTTGCTGAAGTAGAAACGGATAAGGCAACAATGGAACTAGAAAGTTTCCAGAGTGGTACATTATTGTATATAGGGCAGAAAGAAGGAAATGTGCCTGTCGATGGAATCATTGCGATTATCGGTGACAAAGGTGAAGATTACGAAGCTCAACTCAAAGAAGCTCAAGCTAGTAGTGAAACATCAGCTCCAAAGGAAGAAGAGAAAGAAACACCAGAGGCACCAGCACCGACTCCAGCAGCCGCTCCAGAGAAATCTGCACCAGCACCAGCTGCAAAGGCACCTGATACTTCAGATAATGGAGGTAGAGTAAAAGCGTCTCCACTTGCTAAATCAATGGCGTCTGATGCAGGGCTTAACATAGGGTCAATCCCAGGAACTGGAGAAGGGGGAAGAATCATAAAAAAAGATGTAGAAGATTTTATCGCTAGTGGTGGTGCTCAAGCAGCGCCAGCAGCAGGAAGTTCTGCACCTATGATTTCTCTTGACAATGATGTACAATATGGTGATGTCCCAGTAACTCAGATGAGAAAAGTAATCGCTAGAAGATTGGGAGAAAGTAAATTCACCGCTCCTCATTTCTACCTTACTGTAGAGATTAATATGGATGCTGCAACAGCCGCTAGAAATGATCTTAAGAAAAATGATATCCGCGTTTCTTTTAATGATTTTGTTGTAAAAGCATCAGCAATGGCATTGAAGAAGCACCCATCAATCAATAGTAGCTGGCACGGAGATAAGATAACTGTTCATCCACATGTAAACATCGGTGTAGCAGTAGCTGTACCTGATGGATTACTCGTACCAGTGATCAACAATGCTGATCAGAAATCAATGACTTACATCAATCAAGAAGTAAGAACATTGGCTGGAAAAGCAAAAGAAAAGAAACTTCAACCAGCCGAGATGAGTGGCAACACATTCACAATCTCTAACCTGGGTATGTTTGGAATCGAAGAATTTACGGCAATCATCAATGCGCCAGATTCTTGTATCCTTGCAGTTGGGTCTATCATACAAAAGCCAATCGTAAAAGATGGGCAGATCGTAATCGGTAATATGATGAAAGTAACACTCAGTTGCGATCACAGAACTGTAGATGGTGCTTCAGGAGCTATGTTCTTGCAGACATTAAGAGGAATGTTAGAGAATCCGGTGAGAATGTTGGTGTAATTTGAAGACTAAAAGATTTTGAGATATCGAGATATCGAGACCTTTTGATCTTTGTAAATAATATAAGCCGCTTCATTTAGTTATGGAGTGGCTTTCATATTTTAATTAAAAAGAGAAAAACTTCTTTTAGATCATAAAAAATAAACAAGATGGAGCTACTTTATAGGTGTCGCACCTATGGCGCTCATTATATACTTGACCCTATATTAATACAAAGTTATCGTCCCGATGGGACTATTTCCTGCATTGATTATTTAACATTTATCTAATTTTCTTCTTGTTGCCAAGCCAGGCCTGTAGGGCCGATATCAATTAGCACTGGGTTTTAACCCAGTGTTATGAAATAATCCAAAGTCAGTTTTGGCGGCATTTTTGTTTAAAATGATGACAAAATTATTTTCAGGATAGAAGTTGGTAAATGCTAGAAACGTTATTTATTTCGAGTAAGAATTTTTAGAATAGAAGGAGCTGTTTTAATTCACCGACATCCCAATAGGAGAAGATGTCAAAATTATTGGTCTCGGGTTCAAAAATAATGTTGCCCATATAGCAACTCAAAATTATACCAATGGATCAGGAGAAGAAATTGCTCTCTCATATGAAAAGAAAGGTATAAAAGAATTGAGGGATGTATTTAAGGAGATTTAGTTTGATATGCAACGTAGATTGAATTATTTGTGATTCATAAAACTATCAACTCCGATTTAGAGACTTTTTTTGATTACTGATCGTAATCTTTACATGTTTTCTTGTGAAAGTTATATTTTAGTTTTCTAAGTCAATAGTTCATTTTCAAAATAACCAATGCAAAAAATCACAGACCAATCCTACAGCAAACAAGATACGATACTAGCTCTAGCCAAATTATTTGAAAGGTGCTCTTACTATGGTCTACGCGCTATTCTTATTCTATATCTAATTGATGGTGCTGCAAAAATGCCTAAAGATGAGGCTTTACAGCATTATGCTTTATTTACATCAGGTCTATTACTTTTTGGAATAATTGGTGCACTAATAGGCGATCTAATTTTTGGAAACAAAAACACCCTCCTAATAGGAGGAGCCCTTCAATGTTTAGGAGCATTTATTTTAAGTATACCTACCACTATTACTCTTTATTTAGGTATTGGTATGGTCTGCATCGGTGGGGGATTATTTGGTTCTAACTTGTTCTCTTGTTTTGGAAAGTCATTTAGAAATAGGCCTAAACTACTGGATTCAGCATTCTCTATTTACTACTTAATAATAAACATAGGTGCTGCTATCGGTATCAGCACAATAGGTATAGTAGGGGAAAAATATGGTTGGAAATTCGGGTTTATTCTATCAGGATTGTTTATGCTTCTAGCCTTAGTATTGTCTTACTTTCATAATGAAAGTAAGACAATAGAATTTAAAAAACACAAGACATCTTACGATAATGCCATAATTAGAATTCTAATTGCCTTTGTAGTGCTAGGTCTATTTTGGGGAATAAATGATATAGTTTACAAAAAAAATTTAGCACTTAACTTTTCATTTTCAGAGAGCTTGAGCAATCTAAATATTGCATTTTGGTCATCGATAGACTTTTATTTGACGGTGCCTTTAAGCATAATTCTTGCTTCAGTTTGGACCTACTTCTATAACAATTCATATATCAAATTAAGTATCGGTTTTCTTTTTGGAGCGATTTCATATGGATTGCTACTTTTTATTCCAGAAATACCTTTAGAACAGCATCTTTTAATATACTTAACATCCATATTATGCTTCGTCATTTCAGAGATACTTATTGGTCCAATAGTATATTCAATAATTACCCGCTATGCAAATCCTAAATATTTGGCTACAATCGCAAGTTTAGTATTCATTACAAATAAAGCATTTTTTTACTTAAACGGTATCTTTAATGATAATTTAGACTCTAATTCGTTCTACCCTATTTTATTTAGTATGATTGGTATGATCATTATCGGTATTGCATTATTATTATTTATTATGAATGAAAAAGCGGATACAAACTCGGAAATATTAGATTCATATTAATGTTGTCATCAAAAAATGGAATCCCTTTTCGGATTTTACAATTTTTAAGATAGAACCAAAGGTGTCTTTAAATTGAATGAAAAATAGCCAGCTCACCGATCGCAAGCGCTCAATGATCTTACTTTTGGTGCTTTGATCCATGATCATTTAGCTGATGCGCAAGTGGAGATTCCGATAAATACGGAATAAGTCGGTGGGCATATTCCTCAACAATAAAAGTCGACTTAAGTATTAACTTCTCCCTTAAAACTCCATCTCCACCACAGCCTTAGCTACCTTACCTCCCAACTGAGGTCCTAATTTCTCCATCTTCACTTTTCCGCCTGTCACATTTGAGAATTCCGCCTTGAACCTTGTGATGATATTAAAAACTACAGTTTCCAATAATTTCTGAGTCTTAGCCATTTCAGAATCACATACTGTGAATAGCTTCTCATAATTGACCGTATCTCCAATATTATCATCATTGCTATCGAAAGTTTTGAGCTCTACTTCCGCGTCAATGATAAAAGTATTTCCTGTTTTTCTTTCCTCTTCATAATATCCATGATATGCATGAAATTCTGCTCCTTTTATTGCGACTGTTGTTTTCATCGTTTTGTGTTTTTTGTAAATGATTTTGCGAAGATTGAAGAATATTATCGAACAGAGAAGAAACTTAGATGTTAATATTGTAATTCATTCGTCAGATATGAGTAAATATTCTCAATTACGTTCACGCTCCAAATTTAATATCTATACCTTTGTGGCGTTATTTGTTGACTAACCTAACCAAATAAAAATATGGAAACCGTAACAACTGGTGCACCTGCACACATGATAAATGCCTCGAAGGTAGATAAGTACGAACATCATGATTATTATAATGTGGATGGATTACTATCTGAGGATCATCTATTAGCTAGAGATGCTGTACGTGACTGGGTCAAAAAGGAAGTAAGTCCTATCATAGAACAATATTCTGAAAAAGCAGAATGTCCTCTTTTCTTATTTAAACAACTAGGAGAAATAGGAGCATTCGGCCCTAGTCTACCAGAGAAATATGGATGTGGGGGAATGGATGAGATCGCTTATGGTGTGATCATGCAAGAACTAGAAAGATGTGATTCTGGACTAAGATCTATGGCTTCAGTACAAGGATCATTAGTAATGTACCCAATCTACAGATTTGGATCTGAAGAACAGAAAATGAAATATCTTCCAAAACTTGCTACAGGCGAGCTGATTGGTTGTTTCGGATTGACGGAGCCTGATCATGGATCTGATCCAGGTGGCATGACGACACACTTCACAGAAGACGGTGACGATATCATTCTAAACGGTGCTAAAATGTGGATCACAAACAGTCCAGTAGCTGATATAGCCGTAGTATGGGCAAAAAACCCAGAAGGAAAAATCCAAGGAGTAATCGTGGAGAAAGGAATGAAAGGATTCTCTGCACCAGAGATACATGGTAAATTATCTCTCCGAGCAAGTATAACTGGCGAACTAGTATTCGAAGATGTAAGAATTCCAAAATCAAATATACTTCCAGAAGTAACGGGACTAAAAGGACCACTTTCATGTCTATCAAAGGCAAGATACGGTATCGCATGGGGAGCTATCGGAGCGGCATTAGATTGTTATGATTCTGCATTGAGATACAGTAAAGAAAGAGAGCAGTTTGGCAAACCAATCGGAGGATTCCAATTGACTCAAAAGAAATTAGCAGAAATGATCACTGAGATCACAAAAGCTCAATTAATGGTTTGGAGGCTAGGTACATTGGCCAATGAAGGAAAAGCAACTCCATCTCAAATATCAATGGCAAAAAGAAATTCATGTCTAATGGCATTGGAAGTAGCTCGAGAAGCACGTCAAATACATGGTGGTATGGGAATCACCAATGAATATCCGATCATGAGACACATGATGAATCTCGAAACAGTATTGACATATGAGGGAACGCATGATATACACTTATTGATTACAGGGATGGATGTGACGGGAATCAATGCATTTAAGTAAAATTGTTTGATTCGCTGAATCGTTTGATTTGGTTGATTTGTTTTTTGATGTTTACCTCAAGAATAAAATCTTGACCAACCAGCAATAGTTGAAAAAATATTTACTGAAAGGTCGGATCTCTTGGATAAGAGATTCGACCTTTTTCAATTTTAAAATATTAATTTCAAAAACTAAATGGGCTAAGTCCAAATACTAGGTATAAGGTAATTCTGCACATCTTATGATTGCTAATATAGGTTTGGACCCTGAATTATTAATTTTATGGAATACAATGTTCGGCACCAGCCCTACAGGCTTCCAAAATAACAACTACATAGTACGATGCCCTTCGGACATCGCTGATGGAGATCAGCTTTATAGTCTTAGGTGTGTAAAAGCCAAATGTAATTAATCTAAAAAAATATTTTCGATAAATACTAATTGAGATTTTGTCTAAAAAGGTCTAAAGGGCCGATCAGCCGGCGATGGCTAATTAGCCATCGTAGATGTAAAACACTCTTTAGCACTTTATGGCCGATTCCAAATGATGGTATTATTGTCTACCTGAAATGCTTACTTCAATTCTTTTTCATATCGCTGTATAGCTCATCATTTTCGCCTATTTCTAGATAACTAAAAGACTTTTTTATCAAAAAATTCCTTAAGTATTCGCCACTATCATTAAAAGGAATATTTTTGTAGCGCTTATTAAAGTATTTATGGAAGGTAGATTCTAATGAAATATCTTAATTTAGCGAATTGATGGCAAATCATTTTTGATAAAAATCATTTTATGAGAAGAGTAGTAATCACAGGAATAGGAGCACTTACACCAATTGGTAATACATATCCAGAATATGTAGAAGGACTAAAAAATGGAGTCAGTGGTGCTGCGCCAATTACTAAATTTGATGCTACACATTTCAGAACACAGTTCGCATGTGAAGTGAAAAATTTTAATGCTGAGGATTTTATACACAGAAGAGATGCAAGAAGAATGGATCCATTCTCTCATTTTGCGATGGTGATTGCGGAAGAAGCAATGAATCACTCTGGTCTTGATATAGAGAAAGTTGATCTTGATAGAGCTGGAGTAATCTGGGGCAGTGGAATCGGAGGATTCGAAACGATTGAGCACGATATAGAAGAAGCTGCGGTAAGAACAGGAGTTCCAGCATACAGCCCATTTTTGATACCAAAACTTATAGCAGATATTGCACCTGGTTTGATTTCTATAAAATACGGATTTAGAGGCGCTAACTTTACAACAGTATCTGCATGTGCATCATCTACAAATTCTATATCATCAGCTTATGATTATATCACTCTAAATAGAGCGGATGTAATGATCACTGGAGGTTCTGAAGCATCTGTTACAAAAGCTGGAATAGGAAGCTTTGGATCTATGAAAGCATTATCACCAAGAAACGATGATCCCAAAACTGCAAGTAGACCATTCGATAAAGATAGAGATGGATTTGTATTAGGAGAAGGTGGTGGATGTCTTATTCTCGAAGAACTAGAGCATGCCAAAGCTAGAGGAGCAAATATTATTGCAGAAATTATAGGAGTAGGATCCACAGCTGATGCTTATCATATGACAGCACCGCATCCTGATGGCTTAGGCGCAAGAAATGTGATGAAAATGGCTATCAAAGATGCTGGATTAAATCCATCAGATATCGATTATGTAAATGTACATGGTACATCTACTCCCCTCGGTGATATAGCTGAAACAAAAGCCATAGGCCAAGTTTTCGGTGACCATGCATATAATCTTAATATCAGTTCGACCAAATCAATGACGGGTCATTTATTAGGTGCAGCAGGAGCGATAGAAGCTATTGCGGCTATTGCAGCCATACAGCATAACTTTATACCTCCAACAATAAATCATCATACATATGATCCTGAAATTGATGCTAAATTAAACTTGACGTTAAATGTAGCTCAGGAAAGAAAAATAAACACGGCAATCAGCAACACATTTGGATTTGGAGGTCATAATGCCTCGATTGTCATTAAAAGATTTGAAAGCTGATTCTAACACCATTTATACGACTGTATAATTATTATTTGTGTGAGGATAAGGACCTCGCACAAAAGTTACGCCCTGTAATAGGTTTTACTCCTTGCAGATTGGGTCTATTTAAGCGTGCTTTTTCGCACAAATCAATGAACAATGATCGGAAAAACGGATCGAGTAATGAAAGGTTAGAGTACCTTGGTGATGCCGTATTATCCACAATTGTGGCTGAATATCTTTTCAAAAAATACCCTAATAAAGACGAGGGCTTTCTGACAAAAATGAGATCCAAGATTGTAAAGCGTAAAACACTTAATGATATCGCTGACCAGATGGGTCTTGATATAATATTGAGTAATTATTCTCAAGGAAGAATGAGTCGCTCAATGCTTGGTAATGCTCTTGAAGCTCTTGTCGGTGCTATTTATATTGAGTTTGGATATAAAAAGACCAAAAACTACGTAATAAAGAACGTCTTAATGAAGTATTTGGATATTCACGAACTAGAAACAAAAGATGATAATTATAAAAGTCTTCTTTTGGAATGGTGCCAAAAACAATGCAAAGATATTAGCTATCAAACCATATCTAAATTTAAAATGGATAAAAGAGATAGATTCAAAGTAGGTGTTTTAATTGATGGAAAACAGGTAGCCACAGCTGAGGATTTTAATAAAAAGTCTGCAGAACAGTTAGCTTCTAGGAAGGCTATTAAAACACTTTCAATCGGAACTTAAACTATTGAAGTGATTTAATAAGTTGTACTTTTACATATTTAGTGAAAAATGACTTGTAAAAATTAAATAGTTTTTTGTAAAAAATACAAATCAAACACCCCATAACTCATAGACATAGGTTACTGCCTATAAATTAGTAATTACCCAATATGTCATGTATGAGAATTTATACCAAATTGTATAAAGAATCCTGAAACCATTATCTTACATTGTAGATATTGAATACGTTATCTATACTGAGACTTTACTTTTAATTTGAAAAATTGATAAATGAATACATTACCTAGTAAAAGTTGGCAATCACATTTGTTACTGATTCCAATGGTCATCTTTGCATTTTTTATTACGAACTGTTCTCAAGTAACTGATATAAATTCATTAGACAGAGAGGAGCAAGAATTAGAACTTGCTATCCCGTTAATCAATACAGAATTTAGCGTCAATGATTTGATAAGTGATGATGCAGAAAGCAATGTAGCGCTTTCTATTGATGATCAAGACCAAGTCACTATTGTGTATAAAGGTGATGTAGTTCGTCAAGGTCTGTCGGCAATATTCGCGCCGATTGAAATCGTACCTGCTCCACTACTTGATTCTATTAATGACATACCAGTGCCATTTGCAAGTGACCAGAGAGTAGATAGAGCTATTTTTGGTAATACCACTATGGCTTTCCGTTTTATCTCTCAATTCGAGGAGGATGTGAATGTGACCTTAACTATACCACAATTGACAAAAGACGGAGAGATTTATCAAAAAGACTTTTTAGTTGAATATGATGGAATATCTCCAGTGGACTATATATCTGATTCTCTTTCTATAGAAGGTTGGACATTAGTCGATAATGAAAAAATTATTCGAATAGAATATGATGCGCGTACAGCTGACGGAGAACGACAAGTTTTTACGAGTGCCGCAGGCTTCTTCTTTAATGTGACTTTCGATTATATAGAAGGTTATTTTGGCAGTGAAATATTTGATATCAATGGTGACTTTGTTGCTATTGGCGTACTTGATACATGGAGAAGTGGAGGTTTAGCTTTCGAAGATCCTAAGGTGAAGGTTTTTGTAGAAAACTCTTTTGGATTTCCAGTAAGATCAATTTTTAATACCATGCAAGTAGTCACCACAACAGGAGAAATGCTCGACATGGTTAGTGAAGTTATCGATAACAATGTAGACTTCGCATATCCAGAATTAAATGAAATGGGACAGGTAAAAACTACCGAATTCTCATTCACAAAAGATAACTCTAATATAGTTGATCTATTCAAAGAGAAAGTGAGGAGAGTGACTTATGATATAGATGCAGGAGCTAATCCTGATATGGATGAGTCCATAACTGGCTATGTCAATGAAGACAGTTATTTCTTAGTATCCGTTGATGTAGAACTTCCGCTCAATGGTTCTGTAAATAATCTTGTGCTTCAAGACACGATAGATCTAGATCTTGATATTGATGAACTCGATGACGCTAATAATGCTGAGTTTAAAAATGTGATAACTAATGATTTTCCAGCCGATATTAGCCTTCAAAGTTACTTCTACACAGAAGATGGAACTTTGCTTGATTCACTTTTTCAGGATAGATTATTTATGCCAGGAGCGGCTGTAGATGGCAGTGGTATATCTAGTGGAGGAGAGGAAGTAGTCACTCTCGAAGATTTTGATGCAGGACGACTTCAGAATATCAAAAGGACGAAAAAAATGCTGCTTAACGTAAAAATAAATACTGGACAGGTTTCAACAGATCCGTTATGGATATTGAATGATTATGGGATCAAATTCAAAGTGGGCGCAAGAATAAAAACGACACTCTAGTCTCTCAATTTAAGGAACCTAACTATTTTTTAGATCAAAATGATATCAATGAATATATCAAAACTTATTTCTTTAATCGCATTAGTTTTATTTACAACTACAGCTATCGGGCAAAACGTAAACTACTTTTTCATCGACGATATTTATCAAAAAAGCTATTTTAATCCTGCCTTGAATGACGAAGGTAGGATTTCAGTTGCTACAGGATTGGGTTTGGGCTTCATTACAAATGGTCCTAGTATAAAAGACTTCATTATTAATGGTCCTAATAACAGTCTTATTCTCTCTCCAGCTAACGCCATTTCTTCTATGAATGATGTCAATGACTTATATGGATATAGTAGTGTAAATACATTTGATGCTTCTCTCATGGTACCATTTTGTAGAATTTCTATTGGCCATGCATGGAAGGCAAATGGGTGGATGAGTTACACAAAAGATCTGGCAAACTTTGTAACATTTGGTAATGGAGATTTTGTAGGTGAAACACTCAACCTTGGGCCTCAAATTGACTATATAAATTACAATGAGTTATATCTTGGTATTCAAAAATCGGTTGGACCACTTAGTATTGGAGCAAGAGTAAAAAGACTAAATGGTGTAGAAGCTATTAGAACAGAAAAGAGTAAAATTGATCTTACAACTTCAGATGACATTTATCAATTAACATTAGACACTGACTTTGATATGTTAACCTCTAATGCCTTTAATTATACAGATATTGACGACTTTGATTTGAATCTTCAGAATTTCAGTTTTGACAATTTCTTCAGCAACAATGGAGGGTGGGCTTTTGATATAGGTGCTTCTCTGAGTGTGGGAGATAAAATAGAGGTTTCATTGAGTGTGCTTGATATTGGCAGTATAAATTGGGATTTAGAACCGAAAAGATATTCCTCTCAAGGTAATCAATCATTCGACGGTATCGATATAGTAAATTATATAAATTCCGATGATGAAATAGTTGTTCTTGATTCTATTGAGAGTTTACTCGACATTTCCGAATCCAGTGCTGAATTTACTACTACACTTCCAACACAAATCTACCTAGGTGGAACGCTTAAGATCAGTGATGTTTGGACTGTAGGTGCGATCATACAAAGTGTAGGAAATGGAGACCGTAGATCTAACGCATTAGGATTGAATGCAACAATGAGTGTATACAAGTGGTTATCCGCTGGTGTTTTATACTCTGCCAAAACAGGAAATCCAGCAAATATTGGTTTGAATCTCAAAGCCCAGGTAGGGCCTGTTATAGGATTCTTATCCACTGATAATATACTAAACGGTGGTACTTTTGATGGGAAAAATAATAATCTTAGAGTTGGTTTGAGTTTTAGAATTTAATACAAAAAGGGATTCCTAAGCTTGCAAAGATTAGTAAGCCCAACATGGAATAATAAAAGGGATTCCTAAGCTTGCAAAGATTAGTAAGCCCGACACGGATTAAAGTCAATATTATAAGCTTTCCAATCCTAAAGGCGTCGGATTAAAAAAGGGATTCCTAAGCTTGCAAAGATTAGTAAGCCCGACATGGAATAATGTCATCAGCTTTCCAATCCTAAAGGCTTGGGAATCTCAGCTTTTCGCTTGACACTTCAATTTGCCCAAATTCAATCATGGCGTTGAATATCCTAACTGATTCGTAATCAATAATTTCCTCTTTTGCTATTTGTCGTTCTACTATTTTATTTTCATTAATAAGATACGCTCTCTTTGTTCCCATAAGAAGTGGCTTTTCGGGTGTATACCATATTCCATTTTTCAGGAATGCTAGATTACCATAATAACTATCTGTTACAAATCCGTTTTGAATCATAATCATATCATCTGCTTCACCCCGTTGGCTAAAATATGCATCCAGTTGGCCTCTATCAAGATATTTGTAATCGTATTTATAAGTATCATCTATTTCAATCACTTTTAAACTTCTGATTGCCTTTAAATTATATTGTTGGTACTCTATTGATTCTATCTTTTCCCCATACACTATTCTACATTTGACGATTGTCTCTTTTGCTTGAGTGACATCTATGACCGTACTAAAATCTAAAGGATCAGTTCTTTTATACAAAGCTACTCGCGCTAGATTTGCTCTTTTGTTGTGGTATTCGAGTGACTGAATTCTCTGGTCCTTAATGCAGATAGATTCTATAAGTAAAGGTTGACTATCCATTGATTGAAGAAGTAGATTTTGATTGAGAATTCGATGGTTCTGAATCTGAAATTGGAAGGTACACCTTATCAATCATTTCTTGATATTCTGTATCCACGTTACTCATAGATGTGATCCCGCATCCGCTTTTATAATGAAATTCTTTTCCTGTCTTTTCTATGAATCTGATCATGACACCAGAGTCTAGGTTTTTTCCATCAAATATGCCACAGACACCAGTATAATATCCTCGCTTTTGATTTTCTGCAGCTTCAATAATTTCTAGTGTCTTCTTTTTTGGGGCACCACTTATGCTTCCTGCTGGCAACAGCTCGAACATTATATCTCCGATATAACTTGTGTAATCATTAGGTAATTGGCCAGATATCTTTGAGCTTACTTGGAGTAGATCTTTATCATTTGTCTGAATATGATCTATATATCGAAATTTCTCCACTTTTACTTTCTTAGCTACCCTACTTAAGTCATTCCTTATAAGATCTACTATAGTATAATGCTCTGCTGTTTCCTTTTTATCAGATAAGATTATAGATTCAGCATTTTTTATTCCAGCATCTATAGTCCCTTTCATTGGATTGGAATAAATTGTACCCTCTATGATTTGGACAAAAATTTCTGGAGAATAACATACAAAATCATCTTTAAGATGGATCTTATACTTAGCAGATGTTAATTGAAATATATCATCCAAACTAAGATTGGTCATCACTCTTGATGAATAAGTCAGATTGAGAAGAAATGAGTTTCCTAATTGAATTTCATTTACTACTTTTTTAAATCCTGTCGAGTATTCAGCTTTACTAATGGGAAACGAATCGAAATAGAAATCATTGGAACGACTTTCCTGAGATTCGTAATTGGATATTCCATTGATATTAAACTTCAATCCAGGTTCTTGGTCAAAGTCGGTAGAAATGATAATTTTCTCCATCTCAAAATCAATCATAAAAAAGAAAGGAACTCCTTGCTTACCAAGGTAATTCATTGCGGCTCTAGCGGCCTTCCTATTTTTATAAATTATCATCCATCTTATAATCGTAAATGATAGGGCAAAAGTTCTAATTTTGAATACATTCTTTTTTAATCAGAATACATTAATACAAAATAAGGCATATAAAGCTAGACTAAGCAACCATAACATGCCCATATTCAAACCCAAGATTAACATTTAGCATTTTCTGTTTCAATACTTTTTTTGTCCTCGATAATATTGTTCGCGAACACGTTTCATCAACATTCAAGAAATTCCCAATTTCTCTATGAGAATATCCTTCTACAACATAAAGATTAAAAACTGTGCGTTGTCTTTTGGGAAGTTCATCGATTATATTGTATAATTCTTCTGTATCTAGATTCTGTATTGCAATAGGATTTACCGCAGGTATGCATTTCAATTCATCCATAGAAGCAATGCGTTTATTTTTTTCTATTTGCCTTAGTGCTACTCTGATGCATATAGTCTTCATCCAACCTTTGAGGTTTCCACCTTCATGGTTGTATTTGTCTGCAAATCTGAAAATACGCATGAAGCTATCTTGCAATACATCTTTTGCTTCATCTTCATTTCCCATATATCTTATACACGTGGTTAATAACTCCTCAGAATACTCCATAAATAGAGCCCTTTGGGAAGATTGATTTCCTACTGCACAGCCTCTAATAGCTTCTATTTGTTGTTGATTGTTCATATAGTTTATTTTTATTTATTTGTAATTAGTCTCAATTTTCATTTGATTGATTGACATATAATCTCTAGTATCCTAGCAGCAGTATAGCTGATGATTAAAATATTATCCAATCTGTTGTTTAAAATAGTCTACTGGTAAGTTTTAGAACATCTTACCAACTTTTTATATCCGTTATAAAGAAAGGGTCTGTTGATTCATTGACTACAACTTCACCAATCGATTTTAACGTTGGTTTTAAACCGAACTGGAGATCAAAGTATAGATCATTGAGTACTGTTTTTTGATACCCTATACAAATCCCGCTCTGATATTTTCATTTTTATACTTTGAAATAACAGGTCCATTTATACTTGTAAATGTAAATTCAGATACGTATTGCTGTTTTCATGTTCGATCTTTGTAAATGGTATCCCAATGCCGGGGTATTGTAATTGGATTTAACTTGATATATTTTAAAACAACTTTCCTACTTTGAAGTCTAACAATATTCCTGAATTATGTTCATCTGCATTTCGAGGTGCTATTTTTTCATTTATTCTTGCGCTTAATCCAGCCTGAAAGTCAAAATAGAAATTATTTAACATGGTTTTCTGATAACCAACTCCAAATGGTACATCTATATAATTGTGCTTTCCAACTTCAAAATCTACTTCTTGACTAATAAGCGGAAGTTTTGAATCTCCAAAATCAATGGATGCTCCAGCAAACCAATAGAATCCAGAAAGGTTGTTTCCTGATTTCCCTTTTTTAACATTTGAATTAAGTTGAAAATAATGTCTTAGTGTCGCTGTATAACCTAACCTATATTCGCTAATTCCAGCATTTGGATTTAGATTGCTAATTCTAGAACTAAATCCTGCCAACAAATCTAATTCTTGATTTATAGTAAAAGAAGTAGAGCCTATTTTATGCTCGAACGAAATTTCTGGATTTAGAGATACTGCAAATCTGTTTTTATTCTCAAAAGAAGAGCTTGTACCATACGATAAGTTTAATACCTTATTCATATTAAATTTCAATGCAGATTTCCTATCTAAATAACATTTGAATATTGGGCATTTTACAACATCTCCAATTTCATAATTCTTACCAAATGCAAAACCTACCGAAGTCCGATTAGAAAGTGTTACGAATGAAGCCGTTATAGACTCAATTGTTGGAAACTTAAATTCAAAATTACTATAGCTTAATTGTAGTCCTAAATCTATATAACCATAATTAAGAAATCTTCTTTGCGAGCCCCAATTTATATTATAGGTCATTATCCTGTTTGCTTGTCCTTCTCCTGGAAAAGCGACTCCATTATGCTCTATTCCTCCCGAAAAGTATTCACTCGACAGGTTATTGGCCTGTTTACCTTGTTCTATCAGCTTTTTAATTTTGTAATAATATCGTAATTCAAGTCCTGTTTCAATTCTGAGTCCTCTAGCTCCAGAATATGTTGGCTGAAAGACTGAATTCAACGAAATAGATTCTGTCAACTTTTTTTCAAACCCAAGAGGCCCAGTTTTGATAAGATACTTCGTCTCCTTATCTATCATAAAGGCCTCTTGCTTATCGGTAAGATAAAGCACGGAATCTTGTGAAAATTCGCTCAATGACTGTCCAGTAATTATAGCTGCATAAGCTATAAATATCGCTATATATATCGTTTTCATGATCTTGTTTTAGTTGGTTTTTGACTTAGATTTGTATGGTTTCACTTTGATATTTTCTATTTCAGAACTTATTAAGCTGGTTGGTTTTTTTCCTTTTCTTTTAGAGATTATACCGTTTGCATCTTCTCCGTCTTTTGAGATTTTTAGAGGAAGTGAATCCTCCGTACCCATGATCGAACATTCTCTACATGTCAGAGCAATCGCTTCTTCAAAATCCTCCTGGATGTAAAGTGATATTGGCGAATACGATGCATTCACATTATAGAAAGCCGATTCTTTTGGATAGTATATTTCAAGCTCTCCATAACTCGCTTCCACTTCTGTTTTGCCAGTTACATTTTCTATGGTTAAGTTTGAGCGACTCGCTTTTACATTCATTTCACCATCATATCTATCTACGGTGATATCTCCATATTTTGTATGTATATCTGTAATCCCAGTAAAGTCATAAATGTTGATCGCTGAGAAGTCACTTTGACTTTCTATTGATTCAAATACACCTGAAATTTCGATTTCTCCAAAGGCGTTGGTTATTTCCACTTTCATTCCATGTGGCACTCTAAGATCCACAGTGACTGAAATGTTTGACTTTGGTTTATCAGCTGGGGATTTTATTCTTAATGCATTACTATATATGATTGATTTACCATTTTTCTCGAAAACTACATTCACTTTTTCTAAATCTGCACTTGCTTGATCCTTATCCGTGAATTTTGATATTACATTGATATTTGCTTTTATAAAACTTTCATTCCATGTTGAAAGATTTAGGTATGTACGTTCACCTGAGATGGTTAATTTATTCTTGTTCGTGCACGGTATGTTTTTTTCTATAGTCTTTATCTCTTTATAAGTCAGCCCTTGAGCTATACCTATTGTACACCAGAAAAAAGCAAGTACGATACTTTGTGTAATTCGATTCATTATGCTCCTTTTATCATTGATTTAATTAATTCGGCTTTCTCTCTTTCAATTTTTGCTAACATTTTCTGAGAGTTTTTATCTACTCCATATTGCTCTTGCATCGACCGTATTTCTTTCTCAGCTTCTTCGAGTTTTGCCATTTCCTTTTCGTAATCCAACTTATCTTTTGCCGTGTATAAAAAATCATTATGATCGATAAAATTTATTGCTTCTATCAGTTCATTATCTACAGATCTTTCTAGTGTTTTTATAACAGAAACACTTTCTATTATTTCTGATGAATATGAAATTTCTTCATCATTTCCTTTTGGCGTCATCCATATCATGAGCCCTACTAATGTCACAATTCCAGCTAATAGAATAAGTCTCGGACTGATTATGAACTTTTTTTGCCCTGTTTCATTGACCTCAGGTACCTCATCAAGTTCTGCATCAATTTTATCCCATAGATCTTCAGGTGCTTTATGTGTTTTTAGTTGAGTTACTTGATCACTTAGATCTAAGTCTGTCTCAATTGTCTCCCAAATATCAGGCGCGCTATAAGTCTGAGCTTGCAGCTTGGAGATCATCTCCTCATATGTTATTTTTGCTTTGCTCATTCTACTAAATATTCGCTTAACATGGTTTTCAATTTTGTTTTAGCATAGTTTAATTGAGACTTTGATGTCCCTACAGAAATATTCAATTCAGCTGCTATCTCTTTATGACTGTATCCTTCTATCTCAGCCATCACGAATACTGTTCTACTTTTGTAAGGCAGCGATTGTATCGCCCGCTCTATATAATCCGTATCTCCTCGTTCTGGTGACGATAAATTTGCCGCCGCCGATTCTTCTATATTTACTAGGTTTTTCTTCTTCTTGACATACTTATATGCTTTACGGATCACCATTTTCTTGATCCAAGCATAGAAAAATTTCGGCTCATTCAAATTATTGATTCCTTTGAATGCATCAATAAATGCTTCTTGAAGAATATCACTCGCTGCATCGAAGTCATTACAAATTCTGTAAGCTATCGTATACAACTTATCCTTATGCATCGAATAGAGCGCTTTCTGGGCAGCCCTATTGTTCGCTTTACATTGGATTATAAGTTGTGTTTCGTTCATTGCTTGTTGGTAGTAATTTGCACTTTCACTTATATAGTGGTTATATCTTGGGGAAAGGTTGGAAAAGGGGTTGTATTATTTATGTTTTTATTTTAAAAAAAATAAAGTTAATCTTAATAGCTCCAGTTTACATAGGTCAAATTTGATTATTTCTTGTCGAAAGAATTATCTCTATCTCATTATATAGTAGCTAGCTACGAATCGAAAGTCTTTGCTGCAATGGAAACTTTATACATGTGTGAAAAACTGATAATTTCACTATTTTTGGTTATACTTACTTATAAATGAATAAACTTTCTTGGCAAGGTTACCAAACTTACAATTCAATAAATCTTGGTTACTTTGCAATCATAAATAAAAGCGAACTTACATAAGTAAAATTCTGTTAAAGTATTACTACAAACAAAAGACAATATATGAGCGACAACTGGCAAGTAGGGAGAGTAAAGAAGAAAGGGATACGAAAAGGTATAGAAAATGCTGTACTTGTGAGTGTAATTCTTGATGGACAGAAGATGGAAGAAGCCCAGGAACATCTTGATGAATTAGAGTTCTTGGCCATGACGGCTGGTGCGAATACAGTTAAACAATTTACTCAAAAACTAAAGCATCCTAATGCCAGAACTTTCGTAGGTTCAGGTAAGATGGAAGAGATTCGGCAATATATAGAAGAGCACGAAGATATAGTCATGGTCATATTCGATGATGATCTCACTGGAAAGCAAACTAGTATCCTAGAAGAAGAACTGAAAGTAAAAATCATAGATCGGAGTACATTGATTCTTGACATATTCGCTAGTAGAGCACAGACTGCTCAGGCGCGTACTCAAGTGGAATTAGCTCAAATGAAATATCTACTTCCTAGACTAAGAGGATTATGGAGTCACCTTGAACGTCAAAGAGGAGGTATCGGAATGAGAGGTCCTGGAGAGATGGAAATCGAAACAGATAGAAGAATCGTTTGGGATAAAATAGCATTACTCAAAGCACGACTAGAAAAAATAGACAGACAAGCAGTAACGCAACGTAAAAATCGTGGTGACATGATTCGAGTTGCACTAGTAGGATATACGAATGCCGGTAAATCAACATTGATGAATCTTCTGAGTAAGTCTGAAGTCTTTGCTGAAGACAAGTTATTCGCTACCCTAGATACTACTGTACGAAAAGTAGTACTAGATAGAATGCCGTTCCTAATGTCGGACACAGTAGGATTCATAAGAAAGCTCCCTCACCACTTGGTAGAAAGTTTCAAATCTACACTAGATGAAACTAGAGAAAGTGACATACTCATACACGTAGTGGATGTATCTCACCCACAGTTCGAAGATCAACTCAAGACAGTAAATAAGACACTCGAAGAACTAGGAGTAGGTGATAAAAAGACGCTCATTGTTTTCAATAAAATCGACCTTTATAGAGAACGATACTTTGATGATCTACTAGATGAAGACGTAAAAGTTGAGATACTAGCTGAGCTAAAACAAAATCTCAAAAATAACTACGAACATGATAATATGTTCATCTCGGCTATCGATGGTGAGAATATACCTGAGCTAAAAGCTAAAATCAAGATCATGGTGGAAGAGATGTATAATGTGAGGTATCCATATAAGTCGAAGTTTTTTTAAGACTTGTTTTAGTCATTGATGGAACACGGATGGCGCGGATTGAACAGATTAAGAGGATTTTTCTAATCGTGATGTTGACTTCTTTGCGCGAAGCCATTGTCGATTACAATTTATTGGATTCCGAAAAAACTCTTGCGAAGTAAATCATAACCTTACATTGATAGAACACGATTGACGCGGATTAAGCGGATTATACAGATTTGCTATGCGTGATGTTTCCTCTTGGAACTTAATTCTTGACCATTGATAGTTTTTGTACTCTTTCCACTACATTTGCTAGCATAAATATCTATCATAATGTATTCTACTCAAGAGCAAAAGAAAATATACGATCTATCTAAACAGATGTTGACCACAGAGAATATATCTCCATTGGACATCGGTTCTCTCAGAGATCTATTGAAGTTTCATGAGTGGAAATACTATGTACAGAATCAGCCAGTAGTTTCTGATTATGAGTATGATCAGCTTTACAAAAAACTGGAAGCATTAGAACATTCGAATCCTAACTTAATCACCCTCGATTCACCAACCCAAAGAGTCGCAAGTGATTTGAACGAAGATTTTGAACCTGTCGCACATACAGTTCCAATGTTATCTCTTGGAAATTCTTATAATGCGGATGATCTTATCGATTTTGACAAACAAATTAAAAAATTATGTGGATTAGATCCTGAATCTAAAGTTGAATATTGCATCGAACCAAAATTTGATGGTGGCAGTATCGCACTCGTTTATGAAGATGACTATTTGGTTAGAGGAGCTACTAGAGGAAATGGTATTAAAGGAGAAGAAATGACTCCAAATGCCAAAGCAATGCCATCAATTCCGCTCAAAGCAGCATTTTCTAAATTAGGAATATTCAAAGCGGAACTTCGTGGGGAAGCATTGATCAGAAAAGACAATTTTGATAAGGTAAATGAGGAACGGGTAAGAGCAGGTAAAGAACTTTTTGCCAATCCAAGAAATGCAGCTACTGGAGGACTAAGAACTAAAGATGCAAACGAGACTAGAAGAAGAGGATTAGAAGCATTCATATTCCAATTAGGATATGCAGTAGATTCTGCTGGAAAGGATATGTTACCAACGCTTGCTACGCATGATAAAGGAATAGAAACACTAGGAAATCTTGGATTTAAAATTCCTATAGTCGAGCGAAAAGTAGTTGACTCTATCCAAGGAGCTATTGATTTTTGTAAAAATTGGGAAGAAAAAAGAGATGATTACCATTATGAGATTGATGGCATGGTAGTAAAAGTAAACAGCCTTGAGCTACAAGATATATGTGGCTTTACTTCTCATCATCCAAGGTGGGCAATAGCTTACAAATTCAAAGCAAAACAGGCAACCACTAAGATGATCAATATCGAATATCAAGTAGGAAAAGTGGGATCAATAACTCCTGTGGCAAAGCTTGATCCTGTTCATATCGCTGGTGTGACGGTGTCTTCAGTATCCTTACACAATGAAGAATTCATAGTAGGAAAAGATCTTAGAATCGGCGATACTGTTGTCGTTGAACGGGCTGGTGATGTGATTCCATATATCGTGAAGTCTCTGGAAGAATTACGAGATGGGTCAGAGGAGCCTCCAAAATTTCCAGAGTTTTGTCCAATCAATACGACTGAAACTCCTGTTCCATTGGTAAAAATAGAGACCGAGGCTGCTTGGCGATGTCCTAACTGTGTCTGTGGTGCTCAAAATTTACAAAAAATAATCTTCCATGTCTCCAAAGTGGCAATGGATATTGACGGATTTGGAAAGTCCAATGTTGAGCGTTTTTACGAAGAAGGTTGGTTACAAGATATCTCAGATGTTTATAATCTCGACTATAATCAAATCTCTACATTAGAAGGCTTTGGCCAAAGAAGTGTTGTGAAATTAGAAGCTAGTATCAATAAAGCCAAAGAAAATCCAATATCTAAATTATTACATTCTCTATCAGTACACCACCTAGGTAAAAAAGCATCTAAATTGATTGCTCAAGAAATAAATCATGTTCTTGATCTCAGAGAATGGACTGAAGAAAAATTTACAGAAATCAAAGACATCGGCCCTGTAGTAGCTAAAAACGTAATCGAATACTTTTCTAATCCTGTAAATATCAGGATGCTAGAACGAATGGAAAACTACGGAGTCAATCTATATCAAACTGAAGATGATAAACCTTTACAGATTGCTGATGATGCTCCATTAGCTGGTAAGACAATACTATTTACGGGTTCACTTCAACGTATGGGCCGTAAGCGTGCGCAAGAGTTGGCAGCAAAGCACGGTGCGAAGAATATATCTGCTGTGAGTAAGAACTTAGACATACTAGTTGCTGGAGAGAAAGCTGGTTCAAAATTGAAGAAAGCTGAGGCGTTAGGTACTGTTCAAATAATGAGTGAGGATGCGTTTTTAGAGTTGATTGGAGAGGAGTAATTCTTTTTTGATTTCGATATTTAGACCTTCGACTATTCGAAAACAAGTTTGACCAAACCATTTTATGGAAACTTCCGTCTTTATAAAAAACAACTATTATGAAACATTTAATATTAGGCGCTCTATTTATTTTACTTGCTTTTTCATGTAATAAAGATGAGACTTCAAGTATCATTACTACGGAAGATTTAATTGGTTGTTGGAAGCATGATACTGAAAACCAAACTACAGACGGCAGCACAACTTATTTAATGACAAAATGTGACGCAAGAGACTTTCCTGCATCATGGTTTAGATATTCTTTGATATTTGAAGAAAATAATATGGGATCAGAATTTCTACTTGCGGAAAATGATGCCCATTCATATCATGATATGTCTTGGGATCTACTACGTCAAAATCTTACAATTAATGGTCTTTTTCAAGAAGAAGAATATGCTGTGGAAATCGTGAATGAAGAGTCTATTCTATTGATTAAAAAATAGAACTTTTTGTTAAAACCGTATTATGCAATAATGACCTTATTTCGGATAAATTAATCTAGAAAACAGCATTAAAAAGTAGCCTTTACTTGAGCACGAGCTATATGTACAGTTGATGCATCGCCCGTTTTTCTTCCTTCATAGCTGATATTAAGGTCTATATTATTTGATAATCGTTTAGTAAATAATGTATTCCAAATAAAGTTTTTACCTTCTTTTAATCCATCTAACAAATCAAATTCTATTGGACTATTTGGTTGTACGTCGGTAGTTACACTAACATAGCTAATAGAAAAATTTAGATTAGCATTCGAGGCTTGTCGATAAGTGGTAGCTATGGTAAAATCATGACTGTTGGCTACTTCTCCAGCATTTATTTGTTGATTTCTAGTATCATACCCATATTGTAGATTGATACGAAAATCACTACTAGGTCTATAACTCACCTCTGGGTTAAGGGAATAGAAGTTTATATCAAGATTCCTTGTTGGGTCGATAATTGAAGTGTAGTTTCTATTGCCATTTTTGAGATTCAAAATGAAATCAGCCGACTTACCTAATCTGACTCTCGACCTGAAAAAACTTTCGATCAATCCTCTACTTTCTCTTCCCGATATTTGTGTAAATACATTTTCTGTTACCTTATTGCCCAATTGAAAATCTACAGTCGGGTTCCCTCTATTGATAAATAGTGTATTACTTATTAGAGAATTATAGCTAACAAGGTTAGAATCAACCGAGCTAAAATTTAAGAATGTACTCTCTTGGCTAGTCCCATCATCTTCTACTTTTTTGGCAATTCTAAATGTACTTACAGTGGATAACCTTGTTAAAACTTTCTCAGTCCAATGGGTTTTGGTTTTAGATCTATTGCTTTTCTTGGAATTATTTGAATTAGCTGCATCTTTTCTCTTTTTCTTTTTCCTTGCCGAAAACAATTTTTTTGGATCGATTCTTAAACTTTGAGTTAGACTTTGATTATTCGTTGTGATGAATTCGTTATTGATCAATGACAATCTTATGTAATTACCAGTCCCCAGATCTGGAGCATATCTGAAGTTATTATTGACCAACACAGAATCAGGATTACCGATATAGATATATTCTCCTTGTCCAGTTTCTACTTTCTCATAGAAGTACTCAATCTTTGGTTCTTGTCCAGAATTGATCAGGTAGTTTGTATTGGTAAGAAATAGGCCATCCCAAGCTTGCAGGTTGTGATCCAGTCTACCGATAAGCGTTCGTTTACTTTTGCTGGCACTGGGTACTAACTCTTCTCGTCCTACCACGAAATCCCTTATCCCAAAGTTAAAACTCAGCGAATGTTTTGGCGAAAATGTCCATTTAGCCGAAGTATTTACTTCGTTGGTTACAATGCTTTCTATTAGATTTTCTGCTTCTGGGAAAAAATCTTTTCTACCACTATACTGAATTTTATAATGCAGTTTATTTTCTTGTCCATTTTCTATATAAGCTCTGTATATATCAAATGCAAAACTGTTGGCGAGTAGATTCTGAGAGCCATTCAGAAGAGATCTTTTATTGACTTCTCCTTCATAGATTGCTCCCAATTTGATTGTTTTTAGTTTCGATACTATTTGAGACAATTCAACCTTCGGCCTTTCGAACAAGGTTTTTTCTTCAAACCCTTCACTCACGAGATAATCCATCTTCCCTATGGCAGTAAATCCCTTCTTACGAAAAGTAAAATTTGCATTATGGTTTATTCCTTGATAATCACTACTTAAAAGTGGGTCATTTGCCATAATTCCAAAACTTTTAAAAGTGTATTTGATCTCCATCGAATCTATTTTACCAAATCCAATAGATGATTCTATCAAATTTTGACGACCATTGATCAATGGATTTGCAATATTCCAATCTCTATTAAACTCAGCATTTCTATAAGGGTTCAAGGGTAGATAGTTTGCATCTACAAATTCGAATTTATTATCGGTGAATAGCTTTATTTTACGACTCTTGTTAATATTAATATTATGATTATAAGTAAGCACCCCTGCATAACCTACATTATTGTTATTTCCTAATTCAGCAAATCTATTCACATCATTATTACTCAGTGATATTTCTGAACCAATATTGATATTATCTCTAGGCCTTAATTTTGCTCCAAAGCTAAGAATCTGCTTTTTCTCTGGTGGAGTGAGAGAAGTAAAAGGTTCATATATACCATTCCCAGGTCCCACATATTTATAAACTCGGCCATTGACCAAGGTATTATCATCTATTATATATCTACCCTCGCCTTCTGGCACTTCCATGAATGACGCCAGATACAATTGCTCTGAATTGTCAGCACTGTATTCCAGAAAAAATGGATCTGGATCTCCAGGCATTACAATAGGATTAAGGCGATATCTTACTTGACCAGGAATAAAAATGGTATCCGTCAATGCTCGAATCGAAGAAATCCGCGCATTATCAATGTCATCTCCTACCATACGCAACAGATTTATATCCGTACTATCTAGCACTATATCACCAGTCGAACTCTTACTGTCTTGTTCATTGTAAAAATTAAAATTTAAATCAAACTTTGAGGCTTTGTAGTAGAGGTTAGAAGCATATACACTGCGCAGGTAATTGTTTGTTCGGTATTCATACTCTACTATAATCCTTGTTTCCCTCGCAATCAATCTGTTGGGTGTAAATGTAATTTCAGCTCTGTTGTAGTCTATAATATAATCATAATCAAGTCCCCTTTCCAATAATTTACCGTCCAGATATACTTTTTCTGAACCAGACAAAACGATAAGAAACCGTTCGCCATTACTTCCAGTTAATTTGTACGGTCCTTGATTTCCCTCTTTTGTATCTAGGGTTTGTCTAGCAAATTTTCCCCTAGAAATGGCAAAACTACCATTACTAATAAGCTTGCTTCCATTACTAAAATCCGTAATGTTAGAACCAGAAAGGCCTTTTAGCTTTTTAAAATAATTTATAAAGTAACCGTCTGGACGTTCTAAGTTATAATCCCCGGCTATAATACTTGTTTTATCACGACTTACTTTGATGAATACTCTGTCAAAATCTTGGATAAGTTGGGTATTTCCCTCTGGTTGAATCGGAATATTATCATCAGAAATTGCTGCGACCACCTTAATTTTGTTTCCTAAATCACCCGCTAGTTGGAGGTTAAAATTAGAATTAAGAACCAGGCTTTGGCTATTGCCTACAGAAAATCCTCTAGAAAATGATCCATTATAGTCGAGCCCTTTTGCATCAATTATTTCTTTCCCTCTTGGTGAAAAACTATAATCTGATCCTATATATATAGCCCGATCCTTTACTTTCATCATAGTAGAATCAAGATGAAAATATTCCTGCTCAATATCGAAAGGTAAAACGCGATATCTAATATTAATAGTGTCACCCGTAATTTTGTTACACGCTTCCTCTTCGAAAACTAAAGTTCTATTTTGAATTGTAAAATCTATTATAGATTGACCATCTGTAGTCGTAATTTTTACACTCTTAGGTGCCACTGTAAGTGAGTCCAAGTCTAATCTGCAATCCGAAATAATGAAAGATTTGTTTCTATGACCCTGCAATTCTATAGATTGACCACAAATACTATTTGCAAAAAAGCAAAGTATTGTAATTAAGTATATATAGGTCTTAATCATAAAAGATACCTCTTAGCCATATTTATCACAAATATAATAGGTCTATATAGCAAACGTCTATCATTTAGAAATGAGTATCTTTTGATTTAAAAATAGTATGTAATATTTCTTCTTTAATTTTATTAAAATGACTCAATTAACAGCTCCGTATGATAAATTATTTTCAAGATAAACGCACTAAAAATTCATAGTTTAAAAATACATCATATATACATGTATGATCTAGTGCATTGTAGCTAAAAAAGAATTCAGTCGTGATTTTGACATTTAAACGATTAGCAATCTTTTAACACTTTAAATATTAACTTACAATTAATTACATATTACGCTGTAAATACATATGTTTTGAAGACTCAATTAAATCTTAACAATGTAAAATATAAGTCAATTGTGAAAATTTATGCTAAAAAATTTGATTTGAGCACAATTATTGTATTATATTTGCAAATTGAATGCGTATAAAATCGCACATCCATGAGCAAATACCTATATAACACATGCAAAAGATGCTTCTTAGTATCTGTGTGCACCCTTATATTTACAACTGTTTCTAGCAGTCAATCCGATCGTCCCATCGATGGTTACGGTTATAATCAACTTCATCCTACTTGGGGAGCAACCTTTGGGGTGCAGCCCAGATTGAGTCCACCTGATTTTGTTGAAACAACGATGTCTGAACCTAAATTAGGTTCTTGGTTTAGGCCACAACCAAGAATTATCTCTAATACTATATTTGACCAAGATGATCAGATTAATTCTGATTTGGCGCTCAGTGATTTTACTTGGGTATTTGGCCAATTTGTTGACCATGATATAATATTATCAGAAAACTCTAACGAGCTTTTAGAGAATATTTTAGTCCCAGCGGACGACGAACACTTTACTCCTGGATCTATTATTAGAATGTTTAGAAGTGAAGCTGCTGAAGGAACTGGTATCACAACTCCAAGACAACATGTCAATAACATCACTGCATTTTTAGATTTATCTAATGTATATGGTTCTGATGAATATCGTGCTACTTGGTTGAGAACATTGGAAGATGGAAAATTAAAAACAGGTACTGGTAATATGCTGCCGTGGAATACAATGGACGGAAACTTTAATAGTAGCCTTGATCCCAACGCCCCTCACATGGCAGATGATACTAAATCACTGGTTAAAATGTACGTTGCAGGTGACGTCAGAGCCAATGAAAATCCACTACTAATTGCATGTCATACATTATTTGTTAGAGAACATAACAGATTATGTGATATAGAGAAGACTAGTCATCCCGGTTGGAATGATGAAAGAATATATCAACAAGCCAGAAAAAAGCTTATAGCTTATTATCAAAAAATCATTTACTCCGATTGGTTACCTGCACTAGGTATTAACCTTCCTGCTTTTGCGGGCTATAAAGAAACAGTGAATCCTCAGATTTCTAATGAATTTTCAACTGCCGCTTTTAGAATGGGTCATACACTGATCAATAGTTCAATAATCAGAATGGACAATAGCGGTGAAGAAATCAAAAGTGGACATATCTCACTTAAAGATGCTTTCTTTAACCCTCTAGTTGTGGAATACGCCGGAGGTATCGAACCTTATTTTAAAGGAATGGCTACTCAAGTACAACAGGAATTCGACTGTAAAGTAATTGACGATGTAAGAAATTTTTTATTTGGTGCTCCAGGTCAAGGAGGACTTGATCTTGCGGCTATTAATATCAACAGAGGAAGAGAAAGAGGAATTTCTGATTACAATACAATTCGAGTTAGTCTAGGGATGCCAAGATTGAATTCATTTTTGCAATTGACAGAGAATGAGGAAGAAGCGGCTGTTATGGAAGATCTATATGAAGGAGACATTGATAATGTAGATCCTTGGGTAGGAATGCTTGCTGAGCCACATGTCGAAGGAGGACTTTTTGGCAATCTTGTTACTACTATATTAGAGCTGCAATTTCAAGCTCTAAGAGAAGGAGACAGATTCTACTATGAAAACATGGATTTTAATGAAACTGAACTTAACGAAATAGAATCAATCACAATGCGAAGATTATTAATGAGAAACACTAATATCTCATTGATGCAAGAAGATGTATTCAGAGCCATGCCTCATGATAACATTATAAGTGGTCCAGAATTGATACCGTTTCCATTAGAAGCTGTTATATATCCAAATCCTGTTATTGATGATCTAAATATCAAAGTATACGGTACTAAAGATGAACAGCTCACTGTGTCTGTGGTTAATTATATGGGACAGACGGTTGCTACAAATACTCATCACATATATAAAGGAAGTAACATTATAAATTCTGATATAGAGTCTTATCCAAGAGGTTTCTACAATGTGATTCTAGAAACTGAGAATAGAATTAATGTTCTTAAGATGATAAAGAGATAGAATATCAATATCCAAGTTCCTTAACTTTACTGTCTTTCTATCCATTGATATAATATTATACATGCATGGATTCTATAAAGACATTTCCTAAGTTTACAATATTATTTTTACTTTTAATGGCTTTAGAAATAGCAGGTCTTACTGTTATTCCCACTTTTCATATGGTCAGTAAAGCCATGATTATGGCGAGCCTAATTGGTTTCTATATTCTTATAGAAAAAAGGCAAAATAATGCATTTCTTACAGGGTTAATTTTTGCTCTTCTTGGAGATTGTTTCTTGCTATATGAAACCGTGGAATTATTTGTGGTAGGCCTTATCTGCTTTCTAATTATGCAATTATGTTATGCTGGTGCATTTAATAGTAAGAGAAGAATTCCAAAAAATAAAGACTATCTTATTTGTGCTGGCATTATAATAATTGGTGTGATAATATTATCCTTTATTTGGTCAGACTTAGGCAGCATGAGAACCCCTATTGTACTTTATACTACTTCTATCGTGCTTATGGCACTTTATGCATATCTGAGACATCCAAGATTAAGAGGGTATAAGATAGTGGTTTCAGGAGTGTTCCTATTTATAATTTCTGATTCATTATTAGGAATAAATAAATTTAGCAATGCTCTACCCTATGGTCAAATACTCGTTATGGTAACTTACATGCTGGCTCAATATTTCATTGTGACAGGAGAGGTATTAAGTAATATGCCAAGACCAAAAGTTCAACACGTTCCAGATCCTAATGTTACATTTAACAGGCATAAAAGAAAGTAGTTGTTCCCAATTAAATCTCAGTCAAATAGCTTTATAATAACTCTACTCCTCCAAAGTTTCGCATAAGCCTAATGCGGATCCGATTAGGTATATCATCCCCTGCAGAAATTCATCTTGATCACTTACCAGTAAGTAGCGGTATATTCAATTCTTCTAAATACCCCTAAGTAAAGCACACATATAATATGCAAATAAAAAAAGCCACCTGAAATTGATGCAGGCGGCCCGAGTTTTGGTTATTCATCAAAGTTGCCCTTGATTATAACGAGATTAAAGGTGTTTTAAGATTCACCAGCATAATATTGAATCATACTGTTTATTTCTTTGTCTACTTCTAGCTCAGGAGCTAAAGTGTATATTATCGTATGTAAAGAAAAATCCTCAAGTAAAGCTTCTTTTAAAAACTCTAGTCCGTCTTTTTTATTTTTTAAGAAAAAATTTGCCATTGCTCTACAGTATAATAAATCAGCGCCAAAGGTATATTCTTCGGCTTCGTCTAAAATCTGTATCGATTCTTTGTGAAGGCCTAATTTCATCAAAAATGAAGCGAACTCCATCCAAAAATGAGTCAGTTCTGGTCCATCACTTACGGCTAAATGAAAATTAACTGTTGCTTTATTATAATCTTCTACTGCGACATAAGCTCTAGCTAATCCTATATAATATTCACCAGCGCCGTCTTCTATTTCTATTGCTTTATGGTATGCATTTATAGCGCTATACCATTTCTCTTCTTTACTAAAACATTCACCAAGAAAGAAGTATACTTCATCGTTATATGGATCTTGTTTTATTGCTTTGTACAGGTTACTCTTACAAGCTTTAGTCTTATTTAGGTACATCTGACATTCTGCAATACTGATCAAAAGATCATTGTCTTCACCAAAAATAGTTATAGCTTCTGTGTAGATGTTTAATGCTCTATCAAAATCCTTTATCTGACAACATAAATCTGCACATTCTAGATATCCTTCTTCAAAGTCTGGATTCACTATGTAAGAATATTCTAATGCATCAATAGCTTTTTCGTATTCTCCTGAAAAAGAAAATGAATGCCCCAGATTATACCATGCAATACTATTATATGGATTATTGTCAATTATCTTCGACATGAAGTCAGCGCACTCTATATACTTCTTACTCAATTCTGTAGCCGCCCAAAACTTTTCAAGGGCTTCTTTATTGCTGTTTTCTATAAATATAGCCTTTTTTAATGCATCAAATCTTGCAGAATGATTATTCATTTCAGCATTTATATCAGCTTCGCAAAGATATATTTCTGCTAGATCACCTTTAAGTGTCGTATCTTTTAGTCTTTCAAGATTATGAAAAGCTGCATCGTATTCACCATTTAGTGCTAAAGCCTTTACTTTGAGAATAAATATTTCATTCTCAAAAGGAGCAATTGTTTGGGCTTTTTCAAGGTGTTCTAAACATTCCTCTACAGCATTAACTTTAAGCAATACTCTAGCCATTATGATATAAAAATCAGATCTATATTTAAACTGCTCAAGCGCAAGCTTCGCAACATCTAGGGCCTTATCAAATTCTCGTTCTCCTTCGTAGTAGCCAATTAGTTTAAAAAAAACTTTATCACTGAGGTACTCAATGTTACCGTTCTCATAGTTGGCTTCGAATTCAGAAACAAGACTTATCAACGCCGAATCTCGTCGTATCCTTTGTTCCATATGTTGTACTTGTGTACGGGATTATAAATTCGTTGGATCAAATATAGATAAATAATTACCACTGAGACTACTTCGAAACTACTTTTTTTCCACACTATTTTGCGTATGTTAATAAGTTATAATTTGTTCATAACAATCTGATATTTAGGCACTTATCAACATAGCGTTTATTTTTTAATATTTTTAATTCTCTATATTCCACATCTATACACATGAGTAGATTTTTACATGTAGAAGCAAAAAATTTATAAAATAATTTTCAACTTTAGAAAAAAAAGTACTTTTTCTCTACAAAATCTACTTTTTGACCTGCTTATTCACAAAATACACACCTAAAAACAGTAAAATAGCAGAACTAATTTTTACAATATCAAGTGTATCATCACCTACTAATATAGCTGCACCAGCCGCTATCAATGGTTGGAAATACACATAAAAACCGACTGTAGATGGTGTTACCTTTGATAGAGCATATGCATTAAGAAGATAAGCTCCCGCAGTAACAAGTACCAATACATATAATATAGAAAACCAAATACCATTTGGGAAAGAAGAGTATTCAGCATTAAGTGCATCTTGGCCTCCAAATGGCATAATCAAAAATATTCCAAAGAAGAATATCCACTTCAGAACTGTAATCGGGCTATACTTTACATACAATCTCTGCACAAGCACAAGATAGAATCCATATGATACAGCATTTATCATGATCAACATATCTCCATATACCGTAGCAACTTTATCGGAAGCACTTCCACTATTAGATACCAGAAGTCCCGCTCCAAGTAATCCTAAAACTAACCCTAACAATTTGCCTTTTGTAACTTTCTCTTTTATTATAGTAGCACTAATCAAGAGAACTATACAGGGCGTAAGGACCATAATCAAAGAGGCATGAATAGGAGAGGTGTTTTTTAATCCTTCAAAAAATGCCAACATATTAACGGCTCCACCAAAAACAGCACACATCAATGTGTACAATAAGTCTTTCTTATCTAGCTTTTCTTTAATGAAGATTGCGTGTACAATTGACAAAATGATAAAACCAGCAAGCACGCGCAACATGATAAAGCCAAAGGGTGTCAAATATTCTTTGACCATGACATCCTTTGCTACCATATAATTTAACCCATATATAAACGCTACGGTAGTGAGCGCAAGATGTATTTTTATCTTTTCTGGGATAGCAATATTCATTTTACAAAAATATATATTTAAACCAAGAGAGTCGATCAAAATAATATTGAGTTAATATATATTTTGGTTCTATGTTGATTGTAGTGGCTAAAATTTATTAGAGCTCGTTATAATTGTTACGTTTACCAATAAAGAATTCTAGATACATAGAAATTGAGATTAGCGAATAGTTTGATTCATATTCCATATGGATCATAAACCTCTTTATACAAAACGTTTATGCCTGATCTTACGATCTCTTTTTCTCTAAATCTCGATCTCTTTCTTTGTATTATTAGGTAGACTATTAGTCATATAAATTTAATTGCCGACTCAAAACAACATAGAGCCTATATTTTACTACAACAAAACATAAAAATGTCGAAGAATTCTCACTAATCTTCGACATTGATATTACACTATCCTCTATTTCTGTCTTTTCCTCTTTCCTTCATTTTTCTCTTAATCGACCTATATACTTTGTCTCTAAATTTGTGTTCTATCGTGTAGAGCTTTGCTATTTTTGCCTTTGAAATAGCTGTTTCCATTTTTTTGAAATACATTTTACTAAGATCAAGTTTCTTCTGCTCCTTATCGAATATTGCATTTAAAAAAACGTCTGCTTCCTCGTCCGTAAAATCTTTGTCAGATCTTCCTTTTTCTCGAGTTTCTTCTCGTAAACTTTTTAATTTTTCTTGGAATTCATTATACACAGGCCAAAACTTTTGAGCTTCTTCGCTATTTAACTCAAGTTCTTCGGTAATATAACCAACTTTTTTAGCCTCGATTCGGCTATCCCTTCTTTCATTTTTTTGCTTTCTTTTCTCATCTTTTTTACTCCCTTCATGATCTTGAGCGTATGCTCCTGATGTAAGGATTAAAAAAGCCAATATTGAAATATAATCTTTCATAACTATCGATTTTTTAAGCAAGTTTCAAATCTTAAAAAAATTTGAAACTGAAAATTTTAAAACTAATTCTTTTTATTGTAAATCATCTAAATCATCTAATGACACCTCATCAAGAATAAAATCTAGCTCCATATCATTAAATTCTTCATCTCCTTTTTCAAATATATCAAGTTGACCAAACGCCAATACTTCTGACATATAAATTTCATCTTGACCTGTCAAGTAATCAAATGCTTCTTCTAATTCAATGTCTTGAGCGAAAGAAATATTTTCATCTATATTTTCGCTAGAATTCATTAAAGAGTATGATGCTACAAATAATAGAGCTACTGATGCTGCTGCTAACCATCTTTTAGCATTTATTGAGATTAATCGAGACGTACTTTTTGATTTTGCCATACCTATAATTTCGTCTGATAAATTTATAAAATAGTCAGCAGGCATTTTTTGCATATCACTCTTCACGGAAACACCTTCTTCTAATTCAAGATTTTCAAAATACTGTTCAGGTAAAGTAAACGGATTCCGATTTCCAATCTTTACAAGATTAGGCGCTATATTTTCTATTTCTTCTAATATTTCTTTTTTCATCATTGTCCCTTTATATAACTCTCTATTTTTTTTACTGCGTGGTGATAAGATGCTTTCAGGGCCCCCACAGAAGTTCCTAACACTTCTGACATATCTTTATAGTTCATTTCATCATAATATCTGAGATTGAAAACAGCTTTTTGTTTTTCAGGAAGTGATAATATTGCTTTCTGAAGAACAAGTTCCGCAGCATTCCCATCAAAGAAAGGGTCCGAGCGCAATGAATATTCTATCGAACCTTCTTTCTCATCAATGGATTCAGTTCTTTTCCTTTTTTTTCTTTTAAGAAAAGTAATGCTCTCATTTGTAGCTATTCTAAATATCCAAGTGTAGATCTTCGAGTCTCTATTAAACTTATCAATATTCTTATACACTTTTATAAAAGTATTTTGCACGACATCATCTGCATCATCATGCAAAGTTACCATCCTTCGTATATGCCAATATATAGGCTCTTGGAATTGGTGCATCAGCGATCTGAATCCTCCATCCTTATTCAATTGGATCAATTCAAGAATTTGCTTATCTGTAAGTAGTGCTTTCAAATACTAACTATTAAGTTCTTCTATATGACTCCTCGAAATGTAAAAGGTTTAAAAAGTAAATTGGTTAATCATTCAAAATTATAAACCTCGATGTCATTTAACTTCGAGAGTTCAAGAATAGTAGTCGATTCTTCATTATTATACATAGGTCTAAATTTTGCTCCATCTACTAAATCAGAACAACTATATGATCTCTTACTATGTATAGTTTGAGTATATGTATCATCAAATCCTTTAATCAATACAAGGACTTCTAATTTATTTTCTATCAATTTTTGCAATGATTTTCCGTACAAAGGACTATTCTCTAAAATATTATGAACAATTGTCCAATTCAGCGGAAATAAGTGGATGCTCTCATATTCCAGATCAAGTCGTTTAAATCTTCTTCTTGTTTGACCATCCACTTCTTGTAACCATGCCAAAGTAACTCTCGCCTGTAGGTCAATAATCTGATTATTTGTAGCATTTACTATTCTGAATTGTAGAGACCGTATGTTATTTCTATTTGGATTAGGAGCGATAAGCATTTTATCACTAAATAAGATGTGAGCCTTAGGCTTGGAGAATTTTGCAAATGACAAACCAGTTAAAATTGCGAATGAGATAAGACCTACAAAGGCTACAAGCGCAGAAACTAGATTAGTTACGTTGCCCTGAGGAGTCATTTGTCCATAACCCACAGTAGTAAATGTTTGAATACTAAAATATATCATCTGTGTATATAATTCTAGCCAAGTATCACCTTTAGCACCTACCACAAACTCTGGTCCTATCCCCATAAAAACAAGAGCAAATGCACAATTAAATAAGAAGTATATTATCAGGAAGCTAACCAAAATCTTTGTCCAAGACATATTTAATGCTGACTCATAGATATTAGCACCCGTTCTACCTTTTCGTTCTATATTAAAAGTACCATCAGAATTAATTAATCTGTAGTCATTATCATATTGAGACCTATCAGAGATAAGATTTTCAGATTCGGCTATCTCAGATTCATCTATTCTGTACTTTTCTTCGTTTTGCTCCAATCTTTAAGTGATTAATTAATTGTAATATACTAGATTATTCTCTTTTATTTATCCGCACAAGCATATGAGTGTAGAACATATTGCACTTTTAGGTTAAATATTGATTGTTCATTAATAATTAATGAGTTTTAAATCATATCAATAATATTCTACTAGGACCAAAAGTGCTACTTATCAATGAATGGCAGGATCGGAGGTGATTTCTCCCTGGGTATTCCGTCAGCAAAGGGCAACTAATAGCTTAACTTTAGAGCCCCAACATGTTTTCATCTTGATCCTTGATAAATTAATTTTACCCTTTTAAAGATATTTATAAAAAAAGGTAGCACTGCTACCAACAGTGCTACTTCGGAAACACTACCTTATACCAAAAGGTAGTATGGTTATCTATATGCTTTTATTATTCTATTTAACCCGAATTAAGCAATGGAACTTCGTAATGAAGAATGAAAGACCAATAATATAAGTGATTTTACTGCCTGAATCATAGCACCACTATGGTGAAGGAATAAAATCAAGTTAAACGACTTATATTGCAGGTGTTTCAATATGTAATAGATTTTTTATTGCATATATGGGTTAAACTTAATTGTATGAACAGCATTAAGTCTAAGTCAGAATTATATTTTATCAAAAACTAAGGGTGGAATTTAGTCTTACATCACTTATAAGTGTGTAAGAAATAGCATTTAATGAGTTCTTTATAGACAGAATTGGTTTTAAGAAAACTCAATCTTAACACATAATAATATCATGCGAATTCAAATACTCAAGAAATCTACGTTAGTTAATTTTTGCTATGTAATTGTGGAATAAACTAGTTTATGCATTTTTTTAGTTTTTGGGTTAATAAAAAATTCGCTCTATATAAAGTCAGCCTTTTTAATCGCACAAAGATCAATTTTTTAGATTGATTTTGTTCTCAAAGGTCGAATTCATTTTTCTATATCAGGGGGTAAAAATTCAAACATTAAAATAACAATTCATTTCAAATGTAAAAAATCTTGTTGCAAGTATAGAGAAACTATAATAAGCAAAAGCACTTTCTAGAAACTATTTGTGACAAAAATTTTACAAAAATAAAAAATGTAATCATTCATTGTTTTTGGCTTATCAAAAGAAAAAATTATTCACTTTTGACATTTCAAAAAACGAGTCTAATTAATAATTTTTAAACTCTGAGTTAAACAAAATTTAATATAAGCAGTTGCCCAAATTTGTATTCGATGTAGACTACAATGATTTAAAAAAATTATCCTTTCATCGTTTATTTAAATCATTTCGACGATATACGCAACCAAATTAAAATAATGGTTTTATATTGATATCGAATCAATCAATCTAAAACACATGACACCACTATTAGGAATATTAGCAGTACCAATATTACTTATCCTTTTATCATCATTTTTTGTAGTAAAGCAACAGACAATAGCTATACTAGAAAGATTTGGTAAATTTCAATCTCTTAAGAAACCAGGGCTCCATTTTAAAATTCCAGTATTAGATAAAGTCGCTGGAAAAATAAATCTGAAAATTCAACAATTAGACGTAATGGTAGAAACCAAAACGTTTGATGATGTATTCGTAAAAATGAAAGTTTCTGTCCAATTTAAAATATTAGCAGATTCTGTTTATGATGCTTTCTATAAATTAGAAAATCCACATGATCAGATTACTTCTTATGTATTTGATACCATTAGAGCGGAAGTGCCAAAAATGAAACTGGATGATGTATTCGTCAAAAAAGATGATATCGCCAATGCTGTTCGTAGAGAACTTGGAGAAGCGATGAACGAATATGGATATGGTATTGTAAAAGCATTGGTAACAGACATTGATCCTGATGTAGAGGTAAAAGTTGCCATGAATCGTATTAACACTGCCGAAAGATTAAAAATTGCTGCAGAATATGAAGGCGAGGCAGAGAGAATAAGAATCGTAGCAAAGGCAAAAGCCGAAGCAGAAAGTAAAAGATTACAAGGTCAAGGTATTGCAGATCAGAGAAGAGAGATAGCCAAAGGTCTTGAAGATTCGGTAGAAATACTAAACAAGGTTGGTATTAACTCTCAGGAAGCATCCGCACTAATCGTAATCACACAGCATTATGATACATTGCAAGCTGTCGGAGAATCTACCAATAGTAACTTGATATTGTTGCCAAACAATCCTTCAGCAGCTTCTAATATGTTGACTGATATGACAGCTTCATTCATTGCATCTCAGCAAATGGGAGAGCAAATGAATCTTGACAAAGAAAATCAGGCAAGAGTGGACAAAGAAGAACAGTTAGAAATGGAAAGAATAGAGACTAGAAGAAGAGGATAGCATTCATTGTTGTATAAGAAAGTAAAAGTGCATCGGAATCAATTTTCTGATGCATTTTTTTGTTCCAATTCTGATTGAGGGCATCTGCGATCCAAGCTTGACGCATTTTTTCATTTTTTTTATCTATTATTGAACTCTAATCTTATATATTATGGAAAATAAACCGTGGTTAAGCCAATATCCAGCTGGAATACCTGCCAATATAGATATCGATCAATACGAATGTATGGTTGATTTCTTGACTGAGTCATTAAAAAAGTATGCTGATCTTACAGCGTATGAGTGCATGGGCAAAACTCTAACTTATAGAGAAGTAGATCAATTATCAACACAATTTGGAGCATATCTTCATAGTCGTGGATTGCAACCAAAAGATAAAATTGCTTTGATGATGCCAAATTTGCTACAGTTTCCTGTTGTATTATTTGGGTGTTTGAAAGCGGGATTGACTGTCGTGAATACAAACCCTCTATACACGCCTAGGGAAATGAAGCATCAATTTACAGACAGTGATGTAAAAGCCATAGTGATTGCTGACAATTTTGCTGCGAATCTTGAAAAAGTTTTACCAGAAACAAAAATAGATACTATCATACTTACCTCTATAGGTGAAATGTTAGGTAGTATCAAAGGAGGCATTGTCGATTTTATGGTAAAGAAAATAAAGAGGATGGTTCCTAAATATAACCTACCTAATACAGTAACTTTCTCCGAAGCTATCAAGACAGGAAAGAAATTTAAAATCAAAGAATTCGAAAACTGTAAGGACGATGTAATAGTGCATCAATATACGGGTGGAACAACAGGGGTGGCAAAAGGAGCAATGCTTACCAACAGAAATTTAATAGCTAATATGCTTCAAATAAAAGCATGGTTAGGAAATGAAATTATAGAAGGCAAGGAAGTTGTACTTACACCATTGCCTTTATATCATATCTTTGCTTTTACTGTAAATTGTATGGTGATGGTCAGTTATGGTGCTAAGAATGTACTTGTCACAAACCCTAGAGATTTGCCTAAGTTTATAGGAGAATTTAAGAAAAACAAGATCACAATTCTTACTGCTGTCAATACACTATTCAATGCACTAACCAATAATGAAGAATTTCAAAAGCTCGATTTTTCATCTCTTAAGATAACAGTTGGTGGAGGTATGGCAGTACAAACAGCTGTAGCTCAAAAATGGAAAGCCATCACTGGCAATACACTGTCAGAAGGATACGGAATGACTGAATCTTCCCCTGTTGCAACAGTCAACCCTATAGATGGAAGTGCTCGTCTGGGTAGCATTGGGTTACCTATCCCTTCTACCAATTTAAGAATAGTGGATGAATCTGGAAATCCACTTCCCCCTGGTGAGATCGGTGAAATCCAAATCCAAGGCCCTCAAGTGATGTTAGGCTACTACAATAATTTTCAAGAAACAGAAGATGCCATAAAAGATGGTTGGCTTAATACTGGAGATATTGGATTAATGGAGCCTGATGGATACTTCAGGATTGTAGATCGTAAGAAAGACATGATACTTGTTTCAGGTTTTAATGTCTACCCTAATGAGATCGAAGATGTGATCTGCTCTCATCCAAAAGTTCTAGAATGTGCAGCAGTTGGAAAAGAAGATCCAAAATCTGGAGAAGTTGTAAGAGTCTGTATAGTTAAAAGTGACAAATCACTAACTGAAAAAGAAGTAATCGATTTTTGTAAAGAAAATATGACTGGATATAAAGTGCCAAAAGTGGTAGAATTTCATGATGAATTACCTAAAACGAATGTGGGTAAGATATTGAGACGAAAACTGAAGAAATAATAGAAATCAATTTAAAAACATTGAAATTTTACCAATTAAAACGAAAAAATGAAGCTATCAAACTGCTTTTTACTTACTCTAATATTCTGTTTTTGTTTCACTATAAATGTTGATGCTCAGAAAAAAAGAAGAAAAGATAAACCTGAAAAATCTGACACTTCAAAAATTGAGATAATAAAAGTAAACCTTAAAAATGGGAATACTCTTGTAGGCAAGCTTTTGAAATTAGGGCAAGATTCTATAATAATAACCAATGAGCAGTTTGGAAGAATGGGATTTGCCAAAACAGAAATTAAAAATTACAACGGCTTAGATAAATCAGAAAAACCCGGAGGTGATGGTTGGAAAAAAGAAAAATATCAGAGTCAATACTTTTTATCTCCGACAGCAAGACCTGTAGGAGCAGGTAATAAATACTATACTAACTTTAATATTTTTGCTAATACATTTTCATTTGGAATATCAGATAATTTTTCGATAACTGCTGGATTCGAAACAGTAAGTATTATTGCTGGTAGATTTCCTATTGTATATGTAAATCCTAAACTGAGTATCCCGGCTAGTGATAATGTGTATTTTGGCTTTGGTACCAGTCTATTTCTTGTCACATTTGATGATGAAATAAATTTAGGAGGACTAGCATATGCTAATACGACTATTGGTTCAGCAACACAAAACATTAGTGCTGGATTGGGGCTAGCATATGCTGTAGACGGTAGTTCTGAAGCTCCTATGATATATCAATTTGGATTTACATTCCCGTTAGGTAAGAAGGTTAGTGTATTAGCGGAATCATTTGTTGATTCAAGTTTTGATGGATTGCTAAACTTTGGAATTAGAATTATTACAGAAGGAAATATCGTTTTTGATGTTGGATTATCCAGACCTACAGGAACTGGAGATTTAGGAATTGTTGGAATACCATTATTATCGCTTTCTGTGCCGTTTTAATTTACTAGATAAACGAAAAAAGCATCACTCAGAATAATCTAAATGATGCTTTCTTTTATCCAATACGATGGAATTAGCTTCCTTTTATTTTAAACATGATTACACCACATTGTTCTTTGTAATCATTCTTTTCGAACCAAAAATCCTTTGATTTTCTAATAGCTAGAGAAACAAGACTCTTTTTTGCTATTGTAGATAGTTTAGAATTAAATTCGGCGCTTTCTACTTTTCCTCTTTTGTTTACACAAATATCTATAGACACTGTTCCATCTTCATCAGATAGGATCAGAATATTAGGTTGATCTAATACTTTCCTTTTTCCTAAGCCTTGACCTCTTATGATAAGTGTCAAATCTTCATCTATTTCTATTTTATTAGGAGTATTATCTTCTCCAGGCATGTTTCCACCTTCATCAAGTTCGTCCTCATCCTCCGTACTTAATTCATCTATTTCTTCATCTGATTTTTTAGGTTGATCTTTACTATCAGATTGGTTGTTTTTAATATCGTCGGAGTCAGAAGTATTCTGCGGGTTATTGAGGGAATCATCTTCATCTCTTCTCTTTTGTTGTCCAGTTCGAGTATCTACCTTTTCCTCTAAATCATCAGCTTTTTGTCCACTTGTAGGTCTTTCTACTTTATTTTTTGTTGGCAGTGAAGATCCATCCATTTTACTTTTTGTCTTCTTAACCTTAGTCTTTGTTTTGTCTTCTATACTTCCACAAGCCTTCTTAGCATTTATTCTCGCTTTTGAAGAACCCATTTTTGCGGCTTTTCTCCAAGCTGCACAAGCTTCATCTAATTTTTCATTTTCTTCGAACATGTTACCTAAGAATTCAAAGATCTGTGGATCATCTTCAATTAGCTGACTGGCAATTGATAAAGAATTTATTGCTGCATCTGAATTACCCAATTTATAATCTGCCTTTCCTAGCAACATTATTGCATCTGCATTCATCCCGCTTTTCACTGCAAATAATAGTACATCCTTTTTTGTTCCTTTGTAGGCAGCCATCGCATATTTTGCTTTAGCTCTTTGAATAAGTACATCATTATAAGAATCATCTTGCTTAATGATGCTTGTAAATGCCTTTATCGCATCTTCGTATCTTTCAGTATCAAGCAAATATTTAGCTTTGATATATTTAAATTCAATTTCTTCATCGATAGATTGAGCACCGCCAATGTTAAAACTAAAAATTGCCACTAATAATATTAATATAAACTTGTTCATAGACTTAAAATAAGTTGATTGTATTTATGACGCACTTGTTGGCCGTATGTGTGTTAACAAACACATAAATAATAGCAATGATTGCACCACAATCTAAATTTGTACAAAAATATGCAAATAATTACGGATTTGTTTTTGATAAAGGCTAGTGTGTGTGTGACAAATTGCTCTTTTGTCAAAGAATAAGCTATAGGTTTTCAAATAAGTTTCCCGCTTGAATCGCCAAATCGCTTGAATCGAGCAACTGCTTCTAGATGTTGACAACTAGATGTTAATTAAGATTTTGTGTAATTTGTTATACACACAATACTAATAAGCGTTTCCTTTTTAATTTAAAAAGCCTCAGTATCTCAGGATCATTTTATAACATTTTAGTATCCTTCATTATTCTTTTTATCTTGTTAATAAATCACAATACTTAATATATGGAAGCAATCATAGAATACTTTGGCAATATAACTTCCGCACATAGGTCTTTCATTCTAATCGCTGGGCTGACCATATTTTTTCTCATAGAAAATGCATTGCCATTGTTTACCAACTCCTATAACAAATGGAAGCATTCTGGGCTAAACATATTTTTTACCATAACAACAATATTGGTTAACTTTCTAATGGCGTTCATATTAGTCGGTGCAAGTGATTGGGCAGTATCAAATAACATTGGCTTACTACAAATGACAAGTACCAATGTGTATTATCATCTTATAGTTGGCTTGTTGGCCCTAGATTTAATTGGTGCATGGCTGCCTCATTGGACGGCACATCATGTGAAATGGATATGGCAATTTCATCTCATCCATCATACGGATCAACATGTAGATACGACAACTGCCAATCGCCATCATCCCGGTGAATCTGTGGTAAGGTTTGTATTTACAACGATTGCAGTGTTGCTAGTAGGTGCTCCTATGTGGCTCGTATTTTTATATCAAGCATTGTCTGTTGTGCTGACGCAATTCAATCATAGCAACGTAAAAATGCCAGAGTGGTTAGATAATCCACTATCATTTATCATCTGCACACCTAACATGCATAGAGTTCATCATCACTATCGACAGCCCTATTCTGATACTAATTATGGCAATATTTTCTCTTTTTGGGATAGGATGTTTGGCACATATATAAAAGTAGACAATTCAAAACTTATCTATGGTGTAGATACTTATATGGATCCTTCTGAATCACAAAATGTGGGTAATCTATTAAAAATTCCTTTTGCCGGATACAGGCAGCATATTGAATATGAAGAGGAGGAAAAGCTGTAGTTATAATTGTTTGATTTGGTGATTTGTTTGATTTGGTGATTTGTCTTATGACGTTGACAATTCTCTTAATTATTTCATGTAACCAAAATAAGAACAAATTTCTCAAATCAAAATGATGATAATTATCAACTATGAAGACCACTTTTAAAACTACTTTAGATAAATTTGAGGATTCTCTTTATCCATATCATGTGAAAGTACCTTTAGACATATATACGTTATATGCAGACGCTAAGATCAAACGTATTATTGTCAATTTTAATGGTGGGGCTTCAGTCCATAATGCTTTCTTATCAAAAGGTGGAGGTATCAAATACATCAAACTAAACAAAGCAACTATGAAAGATGGTGGACTTAAAGTTGGAGATACAGTTGATGTAGAAATCGATGAAGACAAAAGTAAATATGGTGTGCCTATAGCACCTGAAATGGAAGAATTGTTAAAACAAGATGTAGAAGGTGAAGTACTATTCCACAAGCTAACTGCTGGCAAAATAAGAAGTTTACTATTTAAGATCAACTCTTATAAATCTTCTGATAAACGAATTGAAACTTCTATCGTTATTCTCGAACACTTGAAGGCCAATTCTGGAGAGTTAGATTGGAAAATGCTCAATGAAGCGTTTAAAATAGGATTTAAACTTTAGGGTCTAAAAAGGTAACATTACAAAATGAATTCGTCATTTTAAAATATGATAGTCACTGATAGTTAATGGTATACTTGAAAAACAACATACATAGATTATCTATGCAAAACTATTAACATCGAATATCTAGG
>Ga0209187_1000755_pt1 | contig 48411 bp, 42 predicted proteins | sample BantaG_FD_187430 | JGI IMG/M metagenome (GOLD analysis project Ga0209187, IMG submission 187430) | Marine algal microbial communities from Bantry Bay, Ireland - BantryBay_4 metaG (SPAdes) (version 2) | ecosystem: Host-associated > Algae > Red algae > Unclassified | place: Bantry Bay, Ireland...
TGCTGTTGCTTCTGGAGTTCGGGGAGTGTTTTCATGGTATAGTACATAGGTCCTATATACTATTCCTGTCAATACTCCGTTCGAAACTTGGAGTATGGGAAATTAGCGACTATAAATACTCACACCCTTTTATAAAGACTTCCCTTCCAATCGGTTGACCCAATGCGCCCGCGCCGGGAACTGCCCCGGAACGGCTTCTTGGAGGATGCGGTTACGCAACGAGATTTTTTGCGACGGCAAGGCGCGCCGGTATTCTTGGCTGAGGTCGAGGAGCCGTTGGTTGCTCTCTTTGTAGCGCGCCGCGAGCCAGGTCTTCAACGGTTCTCCTTTGACCTCGAGATTCTGTTTGCCCGAGGCGAGTCCGAGAACAATTCCGCCGAGAATGATTTGCTCGCGGAGCGGCGCATGGGCGATCTGTGAGATCAAGTTGGTTTGCAGTTGGTTACGGCGTGCGAGCAAGGCGTCGCATTCTCCGAGTAAGGCCAACATGTGACCTTGATGGAGACTGTCTTGTTGCGTCTCTGCGTAGGCGACCAAATCGGCCACTAGTTCCAGAACATGGCGGGTTTGAACCAACTGGGGTTTGAAATTCGCGGTGTTGCCACTCGTGAAATCTGGATTTCCTGGCAGTGACTTCAGCATGTAGTGAAAGCCTTCAATCCCGAGCATCTCGTCATAAACAGAGATCGCCACGGTACGGTTGCGGCGCGGGAAATCTTGCTCGTGGCAGTCGCAAGCGCGAACCTTTTGCATGGGTTCTCTCTGCGCCCAGATTTCGAGGATCGAGGGTAATGCCTGACCCTCGGGAATGGCCTGTTCAATGCGGGTGATGTGGTAGCGCAGGTTGTGCGCTTGACGGATCAGAGCGGCGTGGATTTTTTCCATCGCGGCGCGGGTATCCGAGAGCCGAGGATCCTGAGAACAGGCGGCCTGTGGCGGCAGCTGCAATGGCACTGCCAGCGCCTGTTCGAACTGCAAGGCCTTGATGTAGGTGGAGATCTGCAGCGTGTTGTCGAAGGCCTCCGAAAATTGCGTTAACACCGGCATCAGGAGGTCGATCTCACTCCGGACAGCGGGTGACGCGCCCCGTCGGAACGCTTTCGTTTCCTTCACCGCGCGGTGGAAATCGGGGTAAACCATCTCCCCGTCGGGTCGAACTTGGATCGCGCAAAGCGCGAGTATTTCGTCAATTTTCGCGAACGCAATCTCGATCTGCCGCAGCTGGCCGTCGACGCCACCCAGCGCCTCTTCAATTGGCCCGAAAGCGGCGTTGTTAGAGGGTTCGATCGGGGGAAGTTCGTTGAGGTGCGCACGAAGTTCGTCGAGATCGATTTCCGAACGCGCCAAGGCGCTCTGACTGGCGAGATAATGATCGATCATACCCTTCGCCTGCAACATCTGCGAATGAGCGGCATGCGCTTCCGCGTTCCAGCTCCAATCCGAAGCCGGCGTATTGGCGAGGAGGGACAGGCTCTGCGCCGCCGCCTGGAAGTTGGTCGAACTGAGTTCCGTCTGCGCCCGTTCCCAACCGCGCTGGGCATTTTGCCACGCTTCGATATTTTTCTTGAGGGCGGCGTGTCCCTGTTTGTTGTTCCGCGCGTCGGCGGCGTGGGGGACTTCCTTAAGTTTGGTCATCGCGCCATCGAGGTCGCCGGCGCGTCCGAGTTCCTCAGCCTTTACCATCGTCTCTGGAGCGGAGTCTTTGAACGCATGCTGGTAGGCAAACCAGCCTGCAGAAAGTAAGATAGCGGTCGCGCCCATCACCAAGAACTTGACCAGCGGATTGGCATTCTGATCGCTCTGCACGCCGTCATGGAAACGTAAGTCGATGTGCGCCACACTGACAATGTCGCCATGGCGCAGCATGCGTTCGATGCCGGACGGCAGTTCCTCGCCGTTGACGCTGGTGCCGTTGGCGCTTTCCTTGTCGATCAGCCAGCAGGCGTTGTCTTTACGCAGGATGACGGCGTGTCCGCGCGAGACGAGTTGGTTTTGAAAGACAATATCATCGGCCGCCCCGTCCGAACCTAGCCGCGTGCTCGCCTGTGTAACAAAGTGTCTTTTGTCGCGGTGGGCGCCCCCGAGTTGCAGGAGGCTTGGGTCCTTATTCAAGATCTTGGCTTTGGTCGCGGTGTTCTCAATGAGAAGAACACAGTCGCCGATCCGCACGTTGGTACCGGCCTCGACTTTGGTGGACTTCACCTTTCGGCCGGCGATGCGGACGCCGTTTGAGCTGTTGTTGTCGCTCACCCGAACGTGGTTTTTGCGGATGTCGATGCGCGCATGCACTGAACTCACGCGGGTGCAGGTTTTTGGTACGGACCATTCGTTTTTCGAACTCCGTCCGACGTGGAGGGAGGCCGGTAGATCACGAACCGGGCTGCGGTGGAGTTCGACGTCGTTGTGTCGGAGAATAAGATCCATGATGGTGCCTGACGGGTTGTGTTGAGAAGCGGTTGAACCGACTACCAGTCGCGAATCGTGTGGTAGCGTTTGTCGGTGGGGTTACTGAAAATGGATATGGCGCGACGACGGATATTAGCGACCTCCTCGTCGTCCCAGTTCTCGAAGGCGGCGTCGCGTTCAAGTTTCAAATTGCGGAACCAGACGTCCTGTTGACCGCGGAGTTTATCCAACAGTTCGAAGCCACGTGAAATGTCGTGAAAGGCGACCTCCGCCGTGGCTTCGGCAATCACATGCATCAAGGCGCGTTCTGTGGTGGACCAGGTGCCGGGAGCGATCCGACCGAGGTTTTGTGTGGCGTCGGCTAGCCGTTCTTGACGCGATGCGTTGCCGGCGTTCGGTTGTGGCAACCAAAAGCGACGGATCGTCGCTTCGTCGAAGTTCAGGAAATTTTTGCCGGTCACGACGTTGCCCCGGTCGAAATCTTTCGACGCCATCTCCGAACGCAGCACGATCAGGCGGTCGCCGAGATGCACGAACCAGGCAAAGCCGGTGCGCAGTTCTTCGTTCTGGTATTGGTAGGGAACGATGGTGGCTGGCACCCCGTTCTGCGTACCGATGAAGACGGAGTTTAGGAGTGGCGATGAAAAGGAATAATTCGGGTTGGTCTCCAGCTTTCTTTCCTGCCACTGGGAGATGAGGTCGGGCAGGTGGCGCTTCGCGAAAATGGTGGCGGCTTGGTCCTCCACCTTCAGGTACAAGGGGACTTCGAGGGCTTTGCCCACCTTGGTCTCAATGGCCAAGCCTCCGTCGAATATATCCAGCTTCGCCTTGCCTCCGGGGGGATGCGGAAAGATCACTTGACCACCGCCAAGCGGTAGTTTGACGCCGCCTTCGGAGAAGGATCCATCGGCTTTTTTGGGCCATGACAGGGTGAGTTCGGGCGTGGCCCCGCGTGGCGGCCCGAGGTAGAGCAGCAAGCCGAAGATCGCAAGGAAGACGCCGGCCAACCCCAAGCGTCGTTTGGCTTTCTTCTGCTCGCGTTCGCGCAAGCGAACGATCAACTCGGGGTCGGCCTTCACCGTTTTTTCGATGTCAGCGTTAGTGTCCGACACGACCTCGGTTGGTTGCGCGATGGTGTGTTCCTCGGAGAAGGGATCGACCGTCGCATCCTCTGCTTCCTGAGACAAAAATCCGACGGGAGATTTGCTCAAATTATCGGTGAGCGATCGCGGGCTGCTCGTGGCTTCGCTGGGTTGGTCGGGCAGGGTGGGCAGGGTGGCTAGGGTGGGCGCGATGACGGTCGCGTTGGAATGAGGTTCTGGGGACGTGCCGATGTCGAACGCCGCCACCTGCGGGTCGAGGAGAATATGCGCTGTTTGTAGACTAGGCGTATTCTGAGCCCACCCGGTTGGCGCCCGTGTCGGCGTCTGGGTTTCGCTGCCTAGACCGGTGCCGCTTGATTCCGGTTGTTCTTCCTTGGCCAGGATCTTGGCAAAAAAGCCAAGCGGCGTGGATTCGGGCGCGGCTTGGGTGCGGGTCGCCTCGTCGTCATCCAAATTGTCGGTTCCGCATGCCGACATCTGGGTAAAAAAGCCCTGCGGTTCGGAAGCATGATCGATCGGTGGCGGCTCGATGGCGGGTGGGCGTAGCAGCACTTCGATGTCCTGCATGCGAAAACGTTTTCCGGCCTCGATCGGGGTGGGTTCAAGAATCGGGTTGTCTTCTAGGCTCGTTCCGTTGTCGCTGAGGTTCTCCAGCACGACCCCATCGGACGAGACGGTGATGCGAGTGTGTTTCCCCGAGACGCAACCGTCCTGAAGCCGGAAATCGGCGGTGCGCGAACGCCCGATTACATGACAGCCGGGAAACAACCGGTAGGTTTGACCGGCCGAAAGGCCATTGCAAATTTCAATCAGCAACATGGTCTTAGACGCTCGATAGGGTGTTCATCATGCGGATGACGATGGGGGTGAAAATGACGATGAACGTGGCGGGCAGGATGAAGATCACCATGGGCATCAGCATAAGGGAGGACGCCCGGGCTGCCTTGCGTTCGGCGCGGTGAAAGCGGGCGTTGCGAACTTCCTCCGCTTGGATTTGCAATGTCTCGGTGACGCTGGATCCCATTTCTTGCGACTGGATGACCGCGCTGACGAGCGACCGCACTTCCTTGATGGCGACCCGGTCGGAAAAGCGTTGCAAGGCTTCGGTCCGACTGCTGCCCAAGCTAATTTGTTTGAGCAGGCGTTCAAACTCGATGACCAGCGGGCCATCGGGCGCTTCGCGAACGAGGTTGCGCAGGGCGGCGCCGAAATCTTGTCCGGCACGCATGGCAACGGTGAGCAGGTCGATGCAGTAAGGCAGGTCGCGGGCGATCTGCTCTTTGCGTTTTTTCAACCGACCCGACAACCACGAACGCGGATAGATCCAACCGATGACGCCAACCACCATGCTGGCGGCGACGGCGGCCAATGCCGACTGGGTGGTGATGAACAGGATGAGGGCCCCGACAATCGAGCCGGAGATGGCGGCAAACCCTTGCAAGCCGATGACGTCGCGTGGCTGAATCAGATCCTCAAGGCCGTTGGCGACGAGCAACGCGCGCACTGACGTGGTCTGGTTCTGGAACCCGCTGGCGGAAAGCGCCTCGACGGTGTTGCCGCAGGACTCGATCTGTCCGGAAAACACGCGGAACGCAACCGGGCGCTTGTCCTGAACGGGCGGCGTTGCTTTGCCGCGACCGACGCCGCCGGTGACCAGCGTGAACACCGAACGCGAAGCGATCACGGCGGCGAGAAAGACGAGGGTGAGAACCATTTGATTTTCCATGGGGGATTGCCTCGGGGTCAGACCTTAATCGTGACGATGTTCCAGATCCAAAAGAACCCGCAGAGCTCGAGCACGAGAACGACGGCGATGGCGAACCAGCCGGTGGTGGTTTTGAACAGCAGTGTCATCAGTTCGCTGTCGACCAGATACATCAGACAGAACACCACCACCGGAGCGAGTGACATCACGAGCGCTTCGAAGCGTCCCTGCGCGGTCATGGTTTTAAGTTTCTGTTGGAACTCGGTTCGGCGTCGGATGGTCTCGGTGATTTTTTGCAAGACCTCGGAGAGCGAACCACCAGATTTCATGGTGAGGCGCACTGCGGTCATCAGGAGTTTTAGATCCTCGTTTGGCATGCGCTGACACAGGCGTTGCAAGGCGGTACCCATGTCCATTCCGCAGCGGTATTCGTTGAGTACGACATTGAGCTCTTCGGCCATCGGGCCGCCGATCCGCCGGGCGATGTTTTGCAGCGAATCGGAAAATGACGCGCCGGCCTTGAGCCCGTTGGTCAGGCCGAGAGTAAGGTCCATCATCCCGGACGCGAAGGCGGTCCGCCGACGATGGAGTTTGAAGGTTAAAATGCCCAATGGCAGCTGGAACGCCACCCCTCCGCCCAATGACAGAGCAAGTACGAGGAGGAGAGGATGGACAGTTCCAGCTGCCAGGGCAACCGAAATGGCGAGGCCGCCCCCGGCAACTCCTGCGGTCCATTGCTGGCGCGCGAGTTTGTTGGGCGTGGTGAAAAATGACATGGCGTGTTCGTCGATTTTCTGGGGCTTCTTGCGCCCGTTGCGACGGCGTTCGTCGCCGAACTCAATCAATACTGGCAGCACCGCCCACACGATCGTGGTCACCGCTAAAAAGACCAAACCGAAAATCCAAAGCGTCTGCGGCGTGTGATCGAGGAGCCCATGAAGGAACCGGCCGCTGATTCTTGCGAGCGAGATCATTCGGCCATTCCCTCCGGCCGGAAAATGGCCTCGTCGATCTGCAGGTCGCCTTTATCCTTCAAGGTCGTGATGAAGTTGGGCCGGTTCCCGGTCGCGACAAATTTCCCAGTAATCTTGCCCTCTTCATAGCCGCTTTGGATAAATTCGAAAATGGGTTGGGACAGAATCGTGTCGCTTTCCCGTCCGGTGATCTCGGTGATCTCCATCACTTTACGCGAGCCGTCGGGCAGCCGTTGTTGCTGAACGATGATCTGGATCGCGGAGGAGATTTGTTCGCGGATGGCGACCGAGGGGAGATCGAAGCCGGCCATCATCACCATGTTTTCTAAACGCATCAGCGCGTCGCGGGTCGAGTTGGCGTGAACGGTGGTGAGCGATCCGTCGTGACCGGTGTTCATGGCTTGAAGCATGTCGATCGCCTCAGAACCGCGGCACTCGCCAACAATGATCCGGTCTGGACGCATGCGTAGCGAGTTGCGCACGAGTTCGCGGATGCCCACCTGACCTTTGCCCTCGATGTTGGCCGGACGCGTTTCAAGCCGGACCAGGTTGGGGTGGTGGAGCTTGAGTTCGGCGGAGTCCTCGATGGTGACGATGCGTTCGCCATCGGGAATGTTGAGGCTGAGAATGTTGAGCAGGGTGGTCTTGCCCGAACCGGTGCCACCCGAAACGAGAATGTTTTGTTTGGCGCGCACCGCTTCGGCGAGGCAGTCGGCCATCGCTTGGGTCATGCTGCCAAAGCGCTCGATCAAGTCGGCGGAGGTGAGCTTGTCCTTCATGAACTTACGGATCGTGACCGAGTGGCCGTCGAGTGCGAGTGGGGCGACGATGGCATTCACCCGGGAGCCGTCAGGCAGGCGGGCGTCGACCATCGGCGAGGACTCGTCGACCCGGCGGCCGAGCGGTTCGACAATGCGGCCGATGATCGCCAGCAGATGGCGGTTGTCGAAAAATCGGAGCGGCGTCCGGGTGATCCGACCGTGGCGTTCGACAAACACGCACTCGGGCCCGTTGACCATGATTTCGGTGATGCCTTCGTCTCGGATCAGCGGCGAGAGAGGACCGAAATCGACCAACTCGTCGAGGAGCGCTTGGCGGAAGGTGTCGAAATCGAGCTGGCCCGGAATGCGGTGGCGTACTTCCTTGAGCACTTCATCCAGCGTGTGTTCGAGCGCCCGACGGTTTGCCGCATCCTTGAAATCAACCACCCCGCGGTTGGAGTTTTGGCGGGAGAGAATCTCCTCATGCACTTCGCGTTTCAGCGCCATCATGCGTTCGGTATACAAGGTTTCGACCATGGCGAACTCCGCCGCTTGGTCTGGTGCAGGTGGGACGCGCGGGGGCGACGGGGGTGGAGAGGGCGGAGAGGGTGGAGGGAGCGGAGGTGCTGGAGGGGCGGACGTCGACGCATTGGAGTGGGCGACGGACGATGGCGCCGCGTTCGCGACGGACTCTTCCTTGGCGGAGGCATTTCCTTGAACCGCGTTGACCGCTGAGTCACCGATTTGAATCCGAGTATGACCGAGTTCGATCAGGTCACCTGGACGGAGCGGTGACGGACTTTCGAGAGGGGCGCCGTTCAATCTGGTGCCGTAGCTGCTGCCCAGATCAAGCAGTTGAAGTCCATCGCCATGGCTTTCGATGCGGGCGTGTCTGCGCGAGACGATTTGATCGCTGAGGCCGAGGTCGTTGCTCGAGCCTCGTCCAATGGTCAGACTTTCACGGTCTTTCCATTCGATCTTCTGACCTTGTTCGGGACCTTCGATGACGGAAACAATCATGGCGTTTTCGGGGTGGAATCAGTTTCGTGAAGGAAGCGTCGAGGATCAGCGAATCGGATAGGTTTTCGCGATCGGCAGCTGGTCGACCTGTTTCATTTGGGCGGGCGAGGACACCAAGACGGGACGAGTCTGGACGATCCGCCAGCCGTTTGAATCCCGGATGCTTGCTGGGGGCGGCTTGGTGAACACGGGCCTAGGCGTGTCGTGGGCGGGCGTTCTAGCGGTCGTTGTCGCGGGCGCGGTAGCACGACTTGGCGTCGTGGGTTTTCTTGTCGCCTGCATCGGGCGGACCCCGGCGACCACTGGGCGAGCCATGGCTCCAAAGGAGTTCGACCGGGTATGGAAAAACGGCTTTTTGGGCGGTGGCGCGCGGTATCCTTTACGGATGGTGCGTGTAAGCGGCAGCGTTTCGGCGCGCACCGGAATGGTCGACATCGCTTCTGGCGGACGACGCGGGCTGACCATCAGAACCAGGCGTGAGAGCTGCGAATCTTTCTTCCTCGAACTCGTGAAAAATTTCATCACCGGATTTTTTTTCACGCCTGGAAGGCCGTCGGAATTCTTGCCCGTTTTAAATTCGTTTTTACCGCTGAGCACCATGGTTTTGCCGAAGGGCACCACGATGTTGCGGTTGATCAGCACCTCGTCCTGCGTGACAAAAGCCGCTTGGCCTGGGTTCTGTGCCGAACGCATGTCGAGGGACACGTTCAAGGAAACCAAGTTCTCGCTGATCCGAACGCCACTCGCGGTGATGTTGAAGCCGGTGGTCAATGTTTGAAAGCCGGAGGATGTGCCGCCAAAGCCGACCCGCGGTTGCAGCAGGAAGGTTTTGCCGCTGCGCATGACGGCGGGCGGGTTGTCTTCACTCTCAACCCCGCTGCTGAACATCAGGTGTCCGCCGATATCGATCCGGTTGCTGACATGGTCTTCGTTGAAAGCCTCGATCAGGTTGAACGTGCTGTTCATGCTGAGGTCGAGCAGGTAGTTGCCCGCTTGATTGCCGACCTTGTTGAAGCGGCCGATGCTGCCGTAGGCTTGGCCAAAGATCGCGCGGGTATCGAGTTGGGCGTTGCGCAAGGCGTTAAAGCCCTGGGCGGTCAGTTTGGCACTGTCGACGCTGATCACCCGCACGTCGAGGTCGATCACGGTCTCCTCGATTTCGATATCCAAGTAGGCGCTTACCCGTCCTTCACCGGTCGGTTCGCCGGATTCGAGCGAGCTTCTATCCTCCTTATCCTGCATCACCAGCCATCGTTGGGCGGAGAGAATAGCCGCGAGTTTCATCAGCTGTTTTTGGCTGTAGACCTTGCCGCGTAGCGTGATGACACTTCCGTCGGTGGACAGCGCAATCTGCTCGGGCAGGCCGGTCTGACCTTCGGGAATGATCGTGAAACCGCCATGTTTAATCGCTGATTCTAAACGGGCCAGAATCTCGTCGGCCGGTCGAAACTCGACGAAACTCATCACGTCGCCTTGGAACGCGTTCTCTACTTTTTTGAACATGGCGTAGCGTTCGGGATTGCTGACGGTCCCACGCAGGATCACCCGTCCGCCATGACCGCGGCTCACTTCGATTTCGGGAACGCCTTCGAGCAAATCCCCAACCGAACGAATGAGCGAATGCGTGTCTGGCTCGACCCGGACTTCGTAGCGAGTGGAGCCGACGATGCCTTTGACAATAACGCCGGTGGTGCCCTCCTTTTTCGCGGTAAGCATCAACACGTTGCGTTCCGGAAGTTTGGCGTCGACCACGGAGGGATCGCCGACGCCCACGCCGGTGGCTTCGAAGGGCAGTGAGATTTCTTTAAGATCGCCAAGCGTGAGTTCGATGACCTCGTCGCCGACTTGGCCAAACGCAGGGAGAAACAGAAGTACGACAAGAAAACATGTGGGGAGGAGTCGGTTCATGATTTGTCTCAACAGAATTAGTGAGTGGCCGTGTGAGCGTAGAACGACTTAACGTTGACTGACGGTGCCGATCTTCATTGGTACCGTGTATTCGTGCAGACCCTTCAGCAGTTGTTGGAAGGTGGCCTCATCGACCAAGTAGGGGATATCCTGGCGCGTGCTGTTCGAACTGTCGTCGGTCCGGCGGAGAAAAATACTCACCTCCGAGGTGGCGACTACGCGTTTGAGCAACATGGCATCGGCCGGACGCATGGTGAGCAGCAGGTAGGAGTCGCGGTCGTCGTGTACGATGTCGAGAATTTGGAGTTTGGGGAACACGGCCGTCGTTGCGGTTTCTTTCCGTCGTTCGACTTCGCCAATTCCTTTTAAGCTCTCAGCCATTCGGATGGCCGTGGTGGTGGCGGCAATCATGATCTCGTGGCCGGGGCGGAGGAACGGAGTGATGCCACTCTTGCTGATCGAAATGTCCACCCCGACCTCGCCCTCACCGATCATCGCCGCACCACCGCGGTTGGGAAGTTTGATGCTGGACGGGTAGATATAGTCGCCATCCTTGAGGTCTTGGGTGACGGTTTGGTCCATGAGATCGCTCACGTCTCTCCACAGATAGGCGCCGTGCGGGAGGTCGCGCTTGAGAACCTCTCGCTTTACCAGGCTTCCCGGAACGAGTACCGAACCGGCTTCGATGTCCTTGCTCGGACTCGCCACGGTTGTCATGACTTGGGGACTCGGATCGTTTTTGGCAATCAGGCGGCTGACGGCGAGAACTGCAGCGACACCGAGGCAGACGGACAGGATAAGGGGGACGTAGTTTTTCATGGCGGGTCGGCTTAGGGCTTCAAAGGGATTGTCGGGACGGTTTTAGGGAGGGAGGGCAACGACGTGTCGGCGTCTGCTCCGGGCGGCGGTTGCGTGGACTCCGCCGGATCTTTCAAGGTGGAATCAGGCTCGCCAGGATCGTGGCCGAGGAGAAACGTCGTCCGCCCGATCTCATGCTGGGTGAGATGCAGGAAAATACGTTCTGGTTGCTCATGACGTTTTTTCCGCGTCCACAGAAACAGTCGGGTCTTGTCCTGTTTGACGAGCAATTCGCCATCATAGCCGGCGCGATGGAACCGTTGGGTGAAGCGGCGTTGAGCTGCTTCGAGCATCCCCGGATAGAACCCACGGGTGGCCTCCGCGTCGCGATGTACGACTTCGGCCAAGGGCGGAATCGGTCGTTCGGCTGCGCTGGTAACGGCTAGCATGCAGAGCAACAGCAAGGTCCGACAAACACTACGGCCACCAGACATCGTCCAAGACCTCCTTCCAATTAACGTCCCCGGATTCGTCGAGTTCGTAGGTTTTCTCGCCGCGCATCAGGACGGTGTGACCGCCAACCGAACCGGCGACGTTCATGGTGAGGGGTGGGGGATTCGGATTGTTGCCGAACACATCGCCGATCCGCAGCAGCCCGGTAATGGCGGACATCGCGCCGATTTCTGATTCGATCTTAGCGTGTCCGGTGCGTTTCCAAAGGCCGACATCTTCGCGTTCGGCATCGGGCAGCATCACGCTGCTGTTTTCGAACTCGGTAAAAAACTTGGCTTCTACTTCAGCCAGCAGTTCCGCCGCAGAAGCGTCACGGTAGCGATTGGCCAAGTTGTAGGCCACGTATCGTTCTGCGACCACATTCTTCTGCCGCACGAGTCCGAGTTCGCCGACCCAGACCAGCCCGCCGAGCAACATCAGATACATCGGCACCACCATCAGGAACTCCATCAATACCGAGCCGCGTTCGTCGTGGAGCAGGTTGGAGAGTGGCGCGAGCGGATTCATCGGAGCGGGTTCGTGGTTGATACCTTGGGTCGTACGTTGGGTTGTCGCTGGTTATTGTAGTAGTCGGCGGATCTCGGCCGGCGCATTGCGTCGAACGTTGAGTGGCAGGAGTTTTGGGTTCGCGCCGTGGCGGACCAACAGGCGGACGGTGTCGGCATTCTCCGCCAGGACAGCGGTGTGAAGCGGACTGAGGCCGAGTCGGTTCTTTGTGTTGGCGTCTTGCGTTTCCTCAAGCGCGAATACCAGAATCTCAGCGTTGCCGGAATCCACTGCGTGGAACAAACCGTCGTTGCCGAATTGATCTGGCACAGCCATCTTACCGCCAGCTTCGACGACCGCCCGGACAAGTTTTGGTTTTGCGGATAGCGGCGCGTAAAAGCTGGCAGTCGTTCGCCCCTTGGCATCGGTGGCCTGGAGCGAGGCACCCGCGCCGATTAGGCGATTTACCACGCGGAGATTCCCGCTTTGCGACGCGATCATTAAGGGGGTGCTGCCGACCATATTCGCTGCTTCGAGATTCGCATCGAGACGCAGCAGCAGATCGAGAATATCGAGGTGGCCATGGTGCGCCGCGAGGTGCAACGCCGTGGTTTTCGTTTTTGGATGGGCGGTTTCAATCTTCGCGCCAGCCTGGATGAAACGACGTACACTCTGGAGATCTCCGGCCGCGACCGCTTTGTGGAACCCGCTTTGTTGGTAGCTGGCGATGAGGGCGCGGTCCTTTGCATCCGCTGGGTTTGAGGCGACCGGAGCCCCGAACGAACGAATGGCATCCTCCTGCGCCAAACTGCAAAACGCACCGATCACGACCGAGAGAACGATCAAGATCAGGATAGGGATATTCTGTATTTGGTTGGCGTATGGTTTCGGTTGCATTGGGCTAACAACCAAGGCTTGCCGGGTCTTGATCGGCTCTTACGTCAATTCGCCAATTTTTCTGGGGCATAAAAAAAACCCTGCAAATGCAGGGGCTTGTGCCTTTTTTCTGTGCGGGTGGGGAACGACTAGCGGGTGGGGAGGTGTCCGAGTGGATCCACTCGGACGTCGTCCTTCCACACTTCAAAATGAAGATGGGGACCGGTTGATGAGCCGGTATTGCCCATGCCGGCAATGACATCGCCTTTGCTCACGGGGCCGGCGGTGAAATTCAAGGTGGAGAGGTGAGCGTACACCGTTTTGAGACCGTTGCCATGGTCGATGATGATGTGGTTCCCCCAGCCGCCCCCGCAACGATGGTCGCCGATGGTACAGTCGCTTTTCGATTGGATGATGGTGCCTCCTAGTGACGCATAAATGGGCGTGCCGGTCGGCCCACTGAAGTCGATGCCACGGTGCATGGCATTTGGCGCACCCGTGACAGGGTGGGTGCCGCGCGGACCAAAGCCGTCACCCATGGCGGCGCTGTTAGCGACCGGCCATACCATGCCGGTTCCTTGTGCTGACTCGGGCGTCGGGGTCGGTGTTGGGGGGATTGGTGTCGGCTCTGGGACGGCGATTTCGCCACGGCGCTGGCGTTCTAGGGCGCGTTCGTAGGCGGCGTTCAAATCTCTGTCCGTATACTGTTGGTTGGTCGCTGGGTTGATCAACTTTTCACGTTCTCTCTCGGTCATCCTGAGCATCCGGTTTTCGGTATGGCGGATTTTCTCCTGCAAGGCGGTGGCCTCGTCTGCTCCCTCGTCGCGCAGTAAAATGCCGAGTCGAACGAAACGCCGGGCGCGTTGCGCGGCCACAAATTCGCTTCCGTCTGATTGCGGCTGAACTCGGTCCACGTTCGGCGCGGTGAACGTGCTCAAGAACGTGCTGCGTACGGTTTCCTGACGCAGACCTTCGGCGACTTCGATGAGCTGGTTCCCTTGAGTTCGCGGCGGTGCCGCTTCGAGCGTCTGGCCGAAGCCGAGTTTCCAAAGAGCCCTCGGGTCTGCCGGTTCTTCGGCGCAGGTGAACGTGCAGGAAAGGGCGAGAACAAATAATGTCGGACGAAAGAATTTCATAACTGGTTTCATAGGAATTGACCGGTCGGTTCCTGGTTCTTACGCCAAAAAAAAACCTTCCCTGAACAAGGGAAGGGAACTCCTCCGAAGAGGAATTGTTGGATGAGGTTCGATTAACGCGGTCCTACTTGGCCGACGCCAAAGTCTTTGATCTCTTGTTCATTGTTCACTTCCGGACTGGCGCCATGCAAGGGGGCGTGCATCGGATGGCCGGTACCTAGGCCGTTCCCACCGGGGCCCTGACCTGGACCCCAGTCGGGGTAGGTTCTGGGCTGACCCGGATTGAGCGCGTTCCCGCCGGGACCTCCGCCAGGGCCGAAGGGACCGGGGTGGGGGACGACGAAGGTGTCTGCGCCAGCGTTCGTATCGACGGGTAGGTCCAGAGAACTGTCGCCGCCGGAGCCGCCTCCGGAGCCTCCTCCGCCATCTTTCAGGCGGGTGTAGAGTCGATCGGCTAGTGATTTGATGTCGTCTTCAAAGAAGCCGACCAGCCACTCGCCCAGTTTTCCCCCGATGTTATCTCCCCAGATCTTGCCACCGAGCCAGCCGATAGCGGTACCGATCCCGGGATTGATCATGGTGCCAATTTGAGCGCCGATCGATGGTCCGAAATGACTTCCGGCCCATTCACCGAGTTTGACGACGATCATCTCGCTGAGATTGAAGATGGCATCTTTAAAGCCGTCTTGATCGTCGTCCATAAAGGCATCGGCGATATCTTTTCCGGCAGAGAGGAAGTCTGCGGCGTGTCCGATCACCTCAAGGGCTTTCAGGGCGGTATCAAGATTCCCGTTGCCTAACACGGCGTTGATCTTGTCCCAGATAACACCACCACCAGGAGCGGCCTCGAGCGTGGACTGGACCTTGTCCATGAGGATGGGGAAGTACTCATTTAGGACTTTTTGGTTATCGACGAAGACCACCAGATCCCCTGGGCCTTCGAGAATATCTTTGCCGTCATTGAGGACGTTCTCGACGGTGTCCCAATAGCTGCCGTCAGTGTCCGACGGCTCGCCGTAGGCGTTGGCCATCAGTCCGAACAAGAGAAATAGTAATATAAAGGGACGGACAATAAAATTAGATATGTGCTGTTTCATGATCCTCTCCTTTTACTGTGGAAGTTTGTCGCTGACGTTCAGATCGAAGATCCGCATCGCGAAATCCTGAGTGCCGTCCTTCTTGTCGAACAGATAGACGGGGTAGATCCAGCGGGGTGTCTCCGCATTCACGAGGACGACGATGGCGCCGTTTTTCAACCGACGGTGGAACATCGGCGTGACTTTTGACCGGAGCATGACCGGCATCTCGTCGATGAGTTTGGTCACGCGCGGATCCTGCTTGGCGACCATGTGGTCTTTGAGCTCGGCGACGGTGCCGTTGCGCACTGCGGTTTGGACGGTTTTCAACATCGGCATGTTGTTCTTCCCGGGCAGCTTGGTCATGCGGGAAAACATCTGAGTACGCCGGTACATGGTGTTCAACTTGATGGCGCTGAGTTCCTTGTCGGACTCGGCGATCACCTTGGATAAGGACGCTGGCAAGACCTGGGTTTTGCCGTTGGCGGGATAGAAGGTTTCAAATCCCTTGGTCGTGCGGCGGTAGCGGTCGGCCAGGAAGCGTTCGATTTTGTCGGCTTTTGTATACAGGTCGAAGAGATCATTCATGGCGCCAAGCTTCTCGCCACGCAGGGTTTGACCGGACACGAACAGGAAGTCCTTCAACTGGACCCGGCCTGAGAGATGTTGGGTTTCGACTACGAGGGCGCCGTCGCTCCAGATATTGTAGAGGCCGATGATGCTGGCCTCTTCGTTGATGCAGCCACCGTAACCGATGGCGCCAGCGAGGAAGTCTTTTAGTTCGAAGTCGCCCGCTTTGGTGTCGAAGAACTGCTCGGTTGTCGCCTTCCATTTTTTCTGGAACGCGGGTGTGCCCCAGCGCTCAACGGCATCTGGGGTATTGGACAGGGCGGCCATGCGGAAGGTGTTCACCTCTACCGCGTGGTCCAGACCGGTCTGGAGTTGTTGTGGGGTCGCTTGGGAGTTCTCCGCCATGGCGTCACCGATAAAAGTGAGGGCCAGGAGGACGGCGACAAAGCCTATTCGTTTCATGTTGTTTCACCATTTCTTGGGTTGTTGGTTGCGTTGTTGGACCCTCATCCAGCGTGTTTAGTGTAAAATCATGTCCTCGGGCAGGATGCCGAAATCCAGTTCGCCGCTGCCGCTGGTTAGCGGAGGCGGTGTGTTGCCGTAGGCGTCGGGGCCGTCAACTCCGGACGCGGAGTGGACATCGTGCCACTCGGAATGGTTGCGGATTTCAGTCAGGACTTTGGCGCCCCGCGATTGCACCCAATCCCCGTCATCCGTTTCCGCCCAGGCGCGGGTGAGCGGCAACATGACGGCGTCCCAGTCCGAATTCATCAGGTTGCCGTGATGGCGTTCGTCTTGGCCGGACAAGGCGGGTTTGCTGCCGACGAGATCATCCGTGTCGATAATGTCCCCGTCGCCGTTCCAAACGCGCATCGGTACGACTTTGGATTCCCAAGTCGGGTTATAGAACCCGGACTCGTCGTCGTACCGGGCCTCGCCATGCGGACTTTCACGGCCGAGATCCTTGAACCCCGCCCGGGCTGCAGCGACCGCCCACATCGAACGGTCCGTCAGATCAAAGCCTTCGTAAAAGTCGACGACCGCGTCGCCGAGCATGGAGAACGGGTGACGCAAAGGACGGTTCACGCCGACGACGATGCTCCCTTGCTCGCCGAAAAATTCGGGGGCGATCCGTCGCGGTCGGGCGAGGGCACTGTTGTAGTAGGTCTCGTCATAGATGCGCTCGTCGTCGGCCCGGACCTCCGTCACTACTTCGTGGGGAGTCGCTCCCAACGACCGCTCGTGGATGTAAACGCAAAGCTCGATCATCTCGCCTGTTGGCGATTCAATAGAAACCGGCGGGGGGTAGAATATACCGTAGGACCAGAAGCGGCTGACCAGAATGTCGGGCAATCCGACTTGGTATTTCCGGATCAACCCCTCGTCGCCTTCGCGGTCGAACAAGTACCAAACGTCGTGGCCGTTACCGAGTTCGTCCGCTTCGTGTTCCCTGGAATTTTTATACTCACGTCGTCCCATCAACATGAAGTTGCGGTCGTGTTCCTCAGTGAACTCCTCAAAATAGGGGGCCTCGCCACCGTGTCGGATGGTGAAGGTGTAGTCGTCGTCCTCGCCTTGGCTGAGATTGCGTTGCAGGCTTTCCGCTGCCGCCGCTCGGACCCGGTCGTCGAGATGATCGGCGAGATCGTCGAGTGCGAGATTCATTCCGTTGATACGGCCATGGTCGTCGTCAATTAGGTCGCGCGCAATGTGGAAGTCGTCACCGTATTTGGCCCGGCCAATGTCCAACGCGAGTTCGACTTCCGACACGAAACGACCTTCTCGGTTGATCTCAATCATCTGCCCCCAAGGCGCAGCGCTTTGAAAATAATCATCACCCATCCACAACGTCCAGACGCCTGCCGGCAGCCATGGTGCCCAGCCGATCCCCCAGGTCGAACCGGGTTCGTCGGGCGAGAAGCGCAGGTCGCATCGCGGTCCAAAACTCGGAAAATCGGCAAAACGGCTACGTGCGTTTTCTTTGTCGCGTTGGTAATCCTGTATAGTGAGATCGAGCCAAGCGAGCGTGATATACTCCATTTCGGTTTTGGCTTGCTGGGTGTAGGTCCAAGCCATGGCACGGTTGATGGCCGCCATACGGCTTAAGGTGTCGGCTTGGACGACCGCGCCGGAGTAAGCGGCGGCATCAGCCGCGTTTTGGATTTCCATCCGGTAGCGCACTTGTTCGGAGATGGCGAACACGCTGGCACCGATCAGGAACAAGGAGAGAAAGACGACGACCGTCATCGGAATAATGACGCCGTCCTCCTCATCGAGAAGTCGTTTGGCCGTGGTGGATGCACAACGAAAAATCATGGTCAATGGTGATGGTGATGGTGTGTACGCTCTTGGCCGCGCTCCATCACACTGCGGAACGGTTTGGGCAGCCACACCGTCTGGTGAAGGGTCATCCGAGGAAATCCGTCTACGTTCGTCTTTTTATATGTGGCGTTGCTCTGGGGTCCATTGATCACTCGAATGCCTTCGGTGCGGCCAACAAGGCCCATGCCAAACCCAATGTCGTCGTTGTCGGGGTCATTGTCTGTGATCGCCGCGATGAATGGTCCGACCAAGGGCGTGATCAGAGGGAAGTCGTAGGTGACCGTCGCACCGACGTTCCAGTCATTGAAGTCGGTAGCGCAACGGGTACGCTCGGCCGCATCATTACTGGCGAGGACATTCCCCCAACCCGGAAGATGAGCATTGGTGCCTTCGCGCGTACTTTCGTCTCCGATGCCGAGCCACTGCGTGACCCGGATGGCGCTCGCCAAGCCACGGATGTCGGACTCGCTGTCCAGGACATGGTCGATAATGTCATCTGTAGACGCGGATGATAGTTCGAGGAAGCTGCCCGGTTCGAGCGTGCTCATATTCGGTCGTTCGCCGCCGGGATCCGCCACGCTGACAAGGGCGCTGCGGGCGGCACAATATGCGGCGTAGTGGACCACTTGTCGGCCCATCCACAGGTGCGCGAACTGCACGCAGCCGAACAGCAGAATCATGTAGGCCGGCATGCAGATAATGAACTCCAGCATGAGCGAGCCTTGCTCGTCTTTGGCTAACCGACGGAGGTTCATATCAGAAGTAAGGTGGAGAGGAGGCCGAGGGTGATCGGAATGCTGAACGGCACCCGTACGGATTCCTCAGCGCGTTCGGGGAGCGCCGTTTTGCCGGCAGCCCGATCGTAGCGGAAGTCGAAGATCGAACGCAGTAGATGCTTGATCCGAGCCGCATTGGCCCGTCCGCAGACCACCATGGCGATGGCAAAGACCACGCCAGCGGCGGAGGTCGCGAACAGAAAAAAGAGCAGCCCCTTCAAGCCAACGACGGCACCGCAGGCCGCGATCATTTTTACGTCGCCGCCACCGGCGGCACGCATCAGGAAGGGGAAAAAGAGAAATAGAAAGGCACCCGCCGCAGCCAAAAAGCCGTCGATAAACATCGGCGCGCCTCCTAGGCCGTAACGGGCCGCGAGCACGATCGCCAAACCGGTGATGGTTAACAGGTTCGGCAGGGTGCGTGATTTCCAATCATGCCAGCACAGCATGAGCGTCCAGATGGTGACGCCAATTAACAGAATGCTGAAATCCATGGATGCCTTCTCGCGTTGTTCGGAGTCCGGTCGGACTACTCGTAGTTGACGATGCCGTCGCGGTGTTCTTTGGCCGCAGCATCCGCGTCGTCGGCGATTCCACGGGTGGCCTCGGTTTGCGCCACGGCCTCAGCCGGTTGCGCTGCTACGGCATGCGTCATGACTCGAAATTGGCTGCCGATGGCGTCGCCGAAGAAGATGGCGGCGACCAGCACGGCGGCGGCAATGACGGTTCCGAGGATGACGTATTCCATCATGGCGAGGCCGGCATTACGACGACGCTGACGTTGGAGCGGAGAGCGTTTGGTTTGGATGCGTTTCATGGTATTTTTGTTGGTTGGTTGTTTAAAAGAGGGTCACGGAATGGGCAGGGAGATGCCGATGACGATCCGTTGGTACCAGTCGATGAAAGCCTGGCCGAACAAGCCGTAGTCTCCGCCGACGGCAGCACCGGAAGGATTGAACAAGCTGAGACCTCCGGTGACGAGGACGACCATGATCGTGATGTTCAGGAGAATGTATTCCATCGCGATGCCGCCGTGCTCGCAGGCCAATAGTCGAGCGAACCCTGGAGCTGGTTTGGCGTCTGTGGAAACCGCTGCCGATGTGTCCTGATGGCGGTCCAAGTCTACGTTTTTCTTGGCGTTCGTGTTGGCGTTCATGTTTCCCACGGCTTGCCGCGCCAACTCCGGGTCTTATGCCAAAATATGCATTTTCAGATGCCGGCGAAGACCAAGGGCAGAACGTTGATCAGCAGAAAGACGAGGAAGGCGAGGAACAGCAAGACCGCGATGACGTTCATGATGGTCGACGGCGACGACGTCTTTTGCCTGTCCTCCCATGCAGCCGGCGGTAATCCGACGGAGGGCGTGTTGGGTCGCGACGGGAGTTGCGGCGTGTCCGCCTCTTGGGTGAAATTCTTTGAGTCCTCGATCGCGGACTCGCTCTCCTGAGCTTCGACGAAGCCGGTTGTTTTTCGTTGCTCTTCAGGCGCGTCCGGATCCGTCAGCATCGGACTCGGACAGGCGAAATCTGGATGCGACTGAATATCGACGACGATGACCGAGATGTTGTCACGTCCGCCGTTGCGGTTGGCTTCTTCTACCAGTTTGGCGCAAAGTTGAAACGAGGAGAGCCGTTCGTTCCCGCCGAGCATCCGCTGGAGCGTCGGATCATCAACCATGTCGGTCAGACCATCGGAACAGAGCAGAAAACGGTCGCCTGCCATGACATCAATTGTCGTCGTCTCAAGTTCGTCGCGGCCTTCGATGCCGATTGCCCGCGTGACTTGGTTGCGCAGGGCACTTGGGATCGATTTCGGACTCGCGCCAACTGAGGCGGCAACATTGTGGTCGACGGTCAGGAGGTCGAACTCCTTGTCCCGCAGGCGATAAATACGGCTATCGCCGGCGTGAAGGATCGCACCTCGGCGTTTTTGTGCGGCATCGAGTAAGAGCATGACGACGGTGGCACCGGACCGCCCACTGCCTTTCCGTTGCGCGTGCACTCGAATCAGGCGCGAGGCGACGCGGGTGGACGCCATGGCGACCCGACGCTTGCGCAACAGGTTATCAAAGGTCGGCTGTTCCTCGACGGATTGCAGTCCCTCGGCGAGTTTGTAGATCACCTCTTGGCTAGCCCATTCACCCGCCGACTCGCCTCCCATGCCGTCGGCTACACAGAAGAAGCCGAGTTCGGGGAGCAACAGGATTCGGTCCTCGTTGGTTTCCCTCCGCTTCCCCGGATCTGATTTGCCGGAAGCCGAGAGGAACGCGTATTTCTTTTTTCTCATGCGATTTCGGTTTTACATTTTTTGCCGTAAGAGCAGCCCAATCTTACGGCAAAGTCTCAATAAGTATGAGAACCATGAAATCCTTGCTCCGCCTCGGTCGCATTTTCTGCATTTCCGGACTGCTTTTCCTCCTCACAGGCTGCGGTGGCAGCGGCAGCGAGGAGGACCATTTCGTGTTCGAGGACGAAAACCAAACCATCGCGACAAACCCGAACCCGCCGGCGGCAGATCCCGTAGACTCGACCGACAGCACCACGAACGACCCGGTTGCTAAAGCGCCGGCGACCACGTCGGGTAGTGGTGAGTTCTTTGTGTGGAAGCCGGTGTCCGAAGCCGACGGCAATGCGGTTATTCTGTTGCCGGCCACTTCAAGTGCCGGAGAAATGCGCCTGTTCGGACCCTTCGGCGAGGAAGCCGGCGACTATCAAGGCCGAACCAATGGCGGCCGCCCCACCTTCCGATTCAACCTTCCTGGCTGCGCCTATTCTCCCTATGTGGAAACCGAGTCCGATGATGGCGACCACTATTTTATCGAGTCACCCTGCAACCGACTTGAGTTCTAAACCTCGCTCGGGGTAACTCAGCTCGCTTCGTTCTCGTTCCGTTTGAACAGGCTGAAAAAGAGGGCGAATCCCCCGCCGACCACCGCGCCAATCAGTGCTTTGTTACGTACCTTAGACCAATCGAAATGGGGGCCTACCGCTTTGTTGGGATTGTCAGCAAGTACTGTAACTTGGTAATCGCGAGCGGCCGTCCGCGTCCATTCCAGTTCATCTCTGGGAGCGAAGGCATAGAGGCTGATGATCCTGTTATTCAGGAGCGCCATACATGCGGTGCTGGCCTGACGAACCTTCTGGAAGCCCGTGTCGATGTCGACGAGCATCGAGAAGGAAAGCGACTGATCCGTTTCATCGTGGACCTCAAGAAACTTCATACCGGACAAGGCGAGTCCGGACGATCAAGACGACCCGTAACGTTTTTATTTAATCTAAAAACTGGGGGGCGAGGGGCTTCCCGAGCCGGTGCGATTGAGGACGACCCCGTTTGTTGGACATTGTTCGGGGTTCACCATCAGAACCAGCGCCGACCTCTCTGGAGAGAGGCGGCCCGACACCGCTCGGAGAGACGGTGCCACCTGCGACAACTGGCTCCACGGAGTCCATCTCATCCAGAATGTTACATAAACAAGGTACTAGTCGGATGTCACCGCTAACGCGGCGCGCGCCACGTTCTGTTCCGATCAGGTATCGACCAAGGGAATCAGAAAAGTTTCATTTAATCAAAAAACTGGAGGGCGAGGGGCCTCCCGAGCCGGTGCGATTGAGGACGACGGAGATGGTGGCGGACTTTGGTTCGGGCTCATCCCATTCGCTTGGAATCAAGCGTGTCCATAGATTAGGCGAGCAACTCGCGGACCACGTTGCCGTGCACGTCCGTGAGGCGGAAATCGCGGCCGGCGTAACGGTGGGTAAACCGTTCGTGGTCGAACCCGGCCAGATGCATGATCGTTGCGTGCAGGTCGTGCACATGGACTGGGTTCTCGACCGCCTTGAAGCCGAACTCGTCGGTCGCGCCGTGGGCCATGCCGCCTTTTACGCCACCACCTGCCATCCACATTGTGAATCCCCAATGGTTGTGGTCACGGCCATTTTTCTTGCCGGCGTTCGCGCCCGCGGTCGGGAGTTCGACCACCGGCGTGCGTCCGAACTCGCCACCCCAGATGACCAAGGTGTCGTCGAGCATGCCGCGTTGTTTCAAATCGATCAGCAAAGCGCCGATCGCTTGATCGGATTCTTTGGCCAGCCGCCGGTGATTTTTCTCGATGTCGTCATGGTTGTCCCAAGGCTGACCGTTGCCGTGCCAGACTTGAACGAAACGCACGCCGCGTTCGACCAGTCGCCGCGCCATCAGCATTTGTCGACCTTGTGTGCCGCCGCCGTAGAGGTCGCGGATGTGCTGGGGCTCACGCGAGACATCGAACGCGTCCGTTGCCTCCATCTGCATCCGGTAGGCCAACTCAAAGGACTCGATCCGTGCTTCGAGCGCGGCGTCGTTCTGACGTCGTTCGAGATGGCGCCGGTTGAGTGCCTGCAACAAGTCGAGTTGGGCGCGCTGTTCCTTGTCGGGAATGTGGTCGCGGCGGATGTGCTGGATCAGTTCGTCGACCTCTTTCTTACGCGTGTCAACGTAGGTGCCCTGATAGGTTCCGGGTAGAAACGCGGACTGCCAGTTTTGCGATTCCTGGATCGGATAGCCCGGACATAGCGCGATGAAGCCGGGCAGATTTTGGTTTTCCGAACCAAGTCCGTAGGTCATCCACGAACCCATCGAGGGACGCGGCAGACGCGCCTCGCCGCAATTCATCAGCAGCAGGGAGGGTTCGTGGTTGGGTACGTTGGCGTGCATCGACCGAACCACACACAGTTCGTCGGCGGACTTGGCCACGTGCGGGAACAACTCGCTAATCTCCAGACCAGACTCGCCGTGACGCGAAAAGGCGAACGGCGATTTGTAGGCGGTGCCGGTCTTGCGTTCGGTTTTGTAGGTGCTCGGTAGTTCCTGTCCGTGGCGTTTGGTGAGTTCGGGTTTGGGGTCGAAGGTGTCGACTTGGGAGGGGCCGCCGTTCATGAACAGATGGATGATCCGTTTGGCCTTCGGCGCAAAATGCGGCTGGCGCGGTGATAGTGGATTCATCGGAATGCCGCCGCCAGAACCCGGCGCGGCGTTCAGCAGAGGCGCCATGAACAACGAACCCATGCCCATGCCGACGCGTTGCAGAAAGTCGCGACGCAGCAGGAACTGGTCCTCAATATTGGGAGCGTGGTGCATGAAAAGGTGGCAGGTTTGTAAAGATGGTCAGTCGATGAAAAGGAACTCGTTTGAGCACAGCAAAATTTGCGCGAGCCGGGCGGCGTTCGGCGGATCGGGCGGGGCGAAGTCTTTGTCGGCGTTCCAGCTCGGACCCTCTTTGGTGGTGATCACCGGACTCCACTGAAAACTGTCGAAGCCGATGCCCTCGTGCTTGCCGACGATGAAATCGATCTGCTCGCCCGCTTCTACGTAGCGTTCGCCCACTTCGAACGGCTGCGCTTTTCCAGCGGGGATCACCTTGTCTTCAAAAATCCCGTGCCGGCTGGAGCAGGCCAAAGCGCGGACGCCGTCGCTCTTCTCGTCCGGGACGCGAATCGAGCCGGAAATTTGAATGTGTAGGTTGGTCGGCGCGGTCCAGCGGCGAATCACGACCACGTGATTGCCGGGATGGCCGCCGGCATGATGCAGCGACGACCAGTCGAGTGTCGGGTCCGGGAACTCGGGGCCGCCGGCGTAGCGTCCGTCGGTAAAGTGGGGGAGGGGCGTGAAGCTGGTCTTGCTGTCTTTGGACAACGTGCCGAAGCCGTATTGCCAGGCCGCACTGGACCGTTCGTCGGAGCCGCTCGTGCCGCCCTTGGGCTTCGCGGCTCCTCCGGGTTCGAGATAAGCCACGAACTCACGAAGTTCGGTCTCGTCTTGTTCGCGCGCCAGAATCAAGCGGGTCAGCTGACGCGCCTGCGCCCGCGTTCCGCCCTTGGTTCGTTTGGCCGCCGCCTGCGCCTGTGCGAGCAGGAAGGGACTGTTCATCAGGTAGAGCGCCTGCATCGGCGTGGTTGTTTGCGCGCGTTTAGGAACGTGGACATCGGGCGAGGCGAAATCGAAGGTGCGAAACAGCTGCGGCAGATTCTGCCGTTCGATGTGGCCGTAGATCGAACGCCGCGTGGAGAACGGCGGCACCGTCATTTTTTCGGGCGTGCCACCGAGTTGCCGATCCAACTGACCCGACGCGGCCAGCAAACTGTCGCGCAGCGATTCAAAATCGAGACGACGGCGGTTTTGCCGCGATAGGAAACGGTTCTCCGGGTCGGCCAGCATCGCGGCGTTTGCTGTCTCCTGCGATGGATGCTGCGATGCTTGCTGCCAGGTGTCGCTGAGCAAAATCTGCCGGTGAAGTTTTTTCAGCGACCAGCCTTCGGCCATGAAACGGGTGGCCAAATGATCAAGCAGTTGCGGGTGGCTTGGCGGCGACGAACGCAGTCCGAAATCCGAGGGCGTGTCGACCAGCGGACGACCGAAATGATGGCCCCAAACCCGGTTGACCATCACCCGTGCGGTGAGCGGATTGTCGGACGCGGTCAGGTCTTGGGCGAGTTCGAGGCGGCCGCTGCTGTCACCGGGGTAGGGGCGTGCATCTGGGTCGAGCAGGCTGATGAACCGGCGCTGAACCGCGCCGCCGCGGCGATGTGGATTGCCCCGGAACAGCAGGTTGGAGTTCACCGGTGTGGGCTTGTCGTTGAGCACCATGGCGCGTGGTTGTGCGTGCGGCGATGCCGCCTCGAAGGTGCGGACTTTTTTGATCAGCCGCTCGAATTTCTCTCGGTCGGATCTTCCGAGTTTGCGGCGGTACGTGCCCCCTTGAAAGTCGATGATGTCTTCGCTCTGTTTGTAGTCCGGGATTTTGGACTTCAGAAAATCGTGCACAACCTTGGCCCGTTTTTCGAGTTCGGTGGTGTAGGCTTTCGCGTGTTCGGTGTTCGGCATTGGCGCGATCGGTGGCAGCGACTCGGGTTCAAGGGAACTGTCGAACACCCCGAACAGTGCGTAATAATCGACTTGGGTGACCGGGTCGAACGGGTGGTCGTGGCAGCGGGCGCAGGCGATGGTCAAACCAAGAGCGCTACGGGTGACGACGTCGATCCTATCGTCGAAAATATCTTCCTTCTTGTTGAGGAAACGCCGACCCACCGTGAGAAATCCCAGCGCGGCGAGGTCGGGGTTATATCCATCCGGTTGGGGCCCGCGATCGGCGGCAATCTGGCGGGAGAGAAACGCATCGTAGGGCATGTCTTCGTTGAGCGCCCGGACCACCCAATCGCGGTAAGTGTAGGCGTAAGGATAATCGCGGCTCGCACTGGCGACGAGGTAGCCTTTGGTGTCGGCGTAGCGTGCGAGGTCGAGCCAGTGGCGGGCCCAGCGTTCGCCGTAGTGGGGCGAGTCGAGAAGCCGATCCACTTGCGCGGCCCAAGCCTTGTTCTCCGGACGGTTGTCCGCCTCGAACGCGGCGAGTTCGGCAAAGCTCGGCGGTAGGCCGGTGAGGGTGTAGGAGAGCCGGCGCAACCGCGTGCGCCGGTCGGCGCGGGGCGCTGGTTTCAGAGGCGCCGGATCTACGGTCGCAAGCTTGGCGCGGATGAATTGATCGATCGCGGTTCGGCCCTCGTTCGCAGGTGGTTCGGGATTGGCGATTGGCTGAAACGACCAGTGCGTTTTTGCCGCCTCCGCCGGATCGACAGGTTGCCCCTCCTTGGGCCACGGCATGCCGCGCAGCACCCAGTTACGCAGCGTGGCAAATTGTTCGTCGTTGAGCGGGTCCGCGTCGTCCGGCATGCGCGAGATGCCTTTGGGCGGATGGCGCAGCACCTTGAGCAGCAGGGAATCCTCCGGCTTGCCAGCAACCGCAGCGGGTCCGGACTCGCCCCCTTCGAGAATGAACGCCTTGGCATCAAGTCGCAGCCCGCCGTTTTTCCGCGTCGGTCCATGGCATTCGTAACAATGTTCCGCTAACAGCGGACGCACCTTTTTCTCAAAGAATTCCACCCCGGACTCGGCCCAAGCCGGGCGAACCAAGCCCGCGAAAGCAAGCGCCACAGCTACCGCAGCGATCCATCGGACCGAACGACGGCGGTTGCGGCATGCTTTGGATTCGGAGATGGTCTTCAATTCTTGGCCGTACGGGATTGTTCGTCTTGCTTCAAGTACGTTGGTTTTCCTGAAATTCCACGCCAAACCATGATGGACGAAGTTGCCATAGCGTGGCAGAAGCTTGCCATACTATGGCAAAATCTTGCCACACGAATGCCTGCGGGTCTCCGCCATTTTTTTGAGAATTGAAACGAGGTGACGAACGCGGAAATATTCGCTGAGATCCGTCCATGCGATTTTCTTGTACCTCACGCGTGGCTGTTTGGTTCTTGGCCTTTGCCGCCGCTTTGACGGCCGGTTGTGTGACCACGGACACTCCAGCGCCCGCGCGTTTTTCTGCGGCGTCGGCGCGAACCATGCAGCACGAAGCCATTGACTTCCTCGAACTCGGTCGACCGATGATGGAGCAGATGCGTTTGGCGTTGGTTCAGCATCAACGCGGAGAGTGGGACGAGGCCTTGGCGACCTATCAGTCTGCCCGACGCAAGGCACGGGTGTTGGAAATCACTGGCGGGCCCGAACGCGGCCGGGTGATCGCCGCCCTCGACGAACTCCAGTCCGAGATCTATTATGGCAAGGCCTACGTTGTGTCTCAAAACCCGCGTTCGAGCGCCGAACAAAAACGGCAGGCGCTGCGTTGGCTCGAACACGCCATGCTGCGCAATCCCGAACACCGAACCGCCTATTTGCTGTGGGAGGAATTGCAGGCCTGGCGTTGAGCGTCGTTCGCCGGGAAGAAAATTTGGGACCCGTTTGGTCTTTTGCCTTGGATTGAGCCGGTTCCGGTTCTCGGTTGTTCACTTCTGAATTGCACCAAGAGCATCGGGAAGGGTATGACAGGGGTCCCCATGGCGGAAACTAAAGACACATCCCAGCCCTACGAGGTTCTGGCCCGAAAATATCGGCCCCAGAACTTCGACGACGTCGTCGGCCAGGAACATGTCATTACCACCCTGAAAAACGCCATCGAACGAGACCGCGTGCATCACGCGTACATCTTTGTCGGCCCGCGCGGAACCGGCAAGACCTCGACCGCCCGGATTCTCGCCAAGGCACTCTGCCACACCGACGGGCCGACCACAACGTCGACCGATGGCGATGAGATAGCCGCTGAGATCACCGCCGGTTCGTGCATGGACGTGCTCGAGATCGACGGCGCGTCGAACAATGGCGTCGAACAAGTTCGCGAAATCCGCGACAACGCGCGTTTCATGCCGTCGCGCGCCCGCTACAAGATCTACATCATCGACGAAGTGCACATGCTGTCGATTGGCGCGTTCAACGCCTTGCTCAAGATCCTTGAGGAGCCGCCGGCGCACGTGAAGTTTTTCTTTGCCACCACCGAGCCGCATAAAGTGCCGATCACCATTTTGTCGCGTTGCCAGCGCTTCGACCTGAAACGGATTCCGACCAACAAGATCGTCAAGCGCCTGCAAGAGATCTGTAAATCGGAAAAGATCGAAGCCGACGAGGCCGCGCTGCTCGCCGTCGCCCGACTGGCCGAGGGCGGGATGCGCGATGCACAGTCGGCGCTCGACCAACTGATCGCGTTCCAGGGCAAAGATTTGAAAGAGGAGCACGTGCTCGAAGTGTTCGGCATGGTCTCCCACGAACGCATCGTCGATCTCGGCGCGGCCGTTCTGGCCGGCGATATTCCGGCCTTGATCGAACACGTGGCCGAGTTCGACGACCGCGGCAAAGATCTAAACCGGGTGATTGAGGAATTGCTCAGCCATCTACGCAATCTGTTATTGTTCGCTTACACCAAGAGCGACAAGCATCTTGGCGACCTGACCGATGCGCAGCGCACCACGGTGGCCGCCGAAGCCGCCGAACTCACACCGGCCCGGGTGGCCCGGGTGGTCGACCTGATTCTCGAGTCGCACAGCCAACTCAACCGGGCCCTCAATCGACGCGTGACTGTGGAAATGATTCTCGTGCGCGCCGCCCGTGCCGCCTCGGTGGTGCCGGTCGAACAGATCGTTCGGGATTTGCATGCCTTGCGCGACCACGTGGGCGGTGACGCCGCGTCCGGAGATTCGACCGACGAGGAGTCTAAAAAAAAAAATCTGACAACCTGAGTCCGTCCGATGCGGGATTTAGCGCGGCATCCGGCACCGTCGTAGCCGCAGCAGCCGGGGCAACCGCAGTCGCCGGAGCAACCGCAGCCGCCGGGGCAGCCGCGACCGCGGGGGCGAAAACTGTCAGCCCTTCCAGTCCGCCCGCCGCCGAAGCGCGTCCGGAGGGTGCCCCGCCAAGGCCTTCAGAACTAGTGTCGCCCGCCGCAACCCAGGCGGATGCCCCCGCGGCGGAAATACGGCAGGAGCCCAACAAGCCCGTCACTCCACCGCCGACTGACCGGGCGCGGCGCCAGTGGTTTGAGCATCCCAACGTGAAGAAAGTCCTTGAAAAGTTTAACGGTGACATAAAGTCCGTCACCCCAAGAAAAAATCCGAAGTAGGAGATCCCGATGGCAAATATGATGAAGATGATGAAGCAAGTGCAAGAGATGCAGGCCAATATGGCCAAGGCTCAAGAGGAGCTTGCTGAACAAGAAGTGGAGTTCAGCGCTGGTGGCGGCATGGTTACCGCAACCGCGACCTGCGACGGCAATTTACAAGGGTTGAAAATCGACCCGAAAGTGATCGACCCAGAAGATGCGGAGATGCTCGAAGACCTGATCGTGGCTGCGGTCGATGGTGCGATTCGTGCTGCAAAGAAAACGTCCGAAGAGAAAATGTCCGGTCTGACCAAAGGGCTCAATCTACCGCCCGGCATGGGCTTTTAATTGGCGCTCGTTCCCCGGCCCTCCGCATGACGCCTCTCGAGCGACTTCAACAAGCCCTTTCACGGCTCCCCGGAATCGGACGGCGCAGTGCCGAACGCATTGGGTTACGTTTGATCCAAGATCCGGAGAAACGGAATTTGCTCGAACTGCAGGACTGCCTCGCGCTCGTTGAACGCGAGGTCCGCTTGTGTTCGGACTGCGGTTACATCACGGCCGCTGGCGTCGATCCCTGCGCGCTGTGCACCAATCCCAACCGAGATGACAAACTCCTCTGCCTCGTCGAGGACATCGCCGACATCACCACGCTTGAACAAGCCCGGACCTACGCCGGCCGTTACTTCTGTTTGCAGGGGAAACTCTCCCCGCAATCGGGCCGAAGCATTGCGCCATCCCGTCTCGAACGACTGCTGGCGCTGATGAAACAACGCGGCGTCACGGAGCTGCTATTGGCGCTCAATGCGGATGTCGAAAGTGATGCCACGGCCGCGTTCCTCGCCGAACGACTACAAGAAAGCGCCCAGTCCGGCGTTCGCATCACTCGCCTCGCTCTCGGCATCCCCGCCGGCGGTGGCGTTTCCTACGCGGACCCCGTCACTTTGGCGCGAGCGATTGAGGGTCGTCAGGTTGTGAAGTAGCCGCAACAGGTCTTACCGTCGCGTGACGATCGCGGATTCCGGTTGTGGAGATATTGGAAAAAATAATCGCGATCGGAACGGATTGGTCTCGCGCGTGTTTCCTTCTTTTCAGCGCACCCGAAACCCGTAGTGAAAATCCATGCGCCGCCTCTTTGTTCTGTTTCTATTTTCGCTCAGCTGTACCGGACTTTCCGCCCGTGCCCAAGTTGCGAACGCCGCTCCATCCCCGGTCATCGACGATCTGAAAATGCTGTCGACCTTCGAGCAGGGCATGACCAAGCTGATGGAAGCCAAGCGAACCGCGAAGCCGGCCGTGATTCTTAAGCAGCTGAAAAGTGAACCCCGCCTGAAAGAGGCGTTCCGTTTTGCGCCCCCCGGAATCCGTCGGCTCGAACCAGCGGACATTTATAATCTGCGTCTCGCGTCCACGGTCCTCGTCGGCGATATTGCCAAGTGCGGCGAGTGTCCACTCAACCACGGCGACATGGCTGGCGGTGTTGCCATTGCGACGAATCTGGTGCTCACGGCCTACCACGTGATCGATTCCGGTGAAGTACTCGCCCAGGGTGTGATGTCGTTCGACGGGGTGGTTCGGCCGATCCGTCGCATTGTTGCGGCGGACGAGGATACCGACCTAGCCGTCATCGAAACCGACGGGCCACCGCTCCGCCCGGCACCGGTCTCTGGTGGCGATCGGGTTGGCGAGGCGGTGATTGCGCTCAGTCACCCCGCAGGTCGTTACTACATGTTGACCGAAGGCCGAATCGCCCGTTTCACCCGCTATCCTTTGGATGAGGACAGACACGAAAAAGGCAGCTACGAAGCGATGGAGATTACCGCCGACTTCGCTTGGGGTGCAAGCGGCGGGCCGGTGTACAATCTGCGCGGCGAAGTCTGCGGCATCATCGTCACCACGGAGTCGATCTATTATGAACAAACGCGCAAGCGGCAGACCGACCTGCAAATGGTGATCAAAGCTTGCGCGCCGGTCCGAGCAATTCGTTCGTTGCTGAAACCCGTCGCAACGCCTTAACAGTTTAACCCACCAGAGTTGCGGCGGTGATATGGTGGGTTGTTTTTACGCCCTCGGATTCGGCAGGCTTAAGCCCGCCGGGCAAATATAGGTTGAAGCCTAACAAACCTGACCAGAGATATTTGAAATTTCGATGGTCATCGTAGCGACGCCGAACCTTCTTTCATCTCCGTGTGGTGCGGTCCGACCTTGGTCGTCTCCTAGCCTTGTAGTCTCCGACGTTTTTCTACGTTCGATTTCCGTCAACCAAGCGATTCAAGCCTTCTGGGTTCGCTTCTTGCAAGGCTGGCGGCAACAACGCGTCGGGCAGGTTCTGATAGCAGACGGGGCGGGCAAAGCGGAGGATCGCGCCAGTGCCGACCGAGGTCGAACGCGGATCCGTCGTGGCCGGGTAGGGCCCGCCATGCACCATGGCGTGGCACACTTCGACACCGGTCGGAAAGCCGTTGGCCACTATGCGGCCGACCTTCTTCTCCAGGATGGTGATCAGGTCGGCGGCACTGGCGAGATCTTCCTCGGTGCCGTGGATGGTGGCGGTGAGGTGGCCTTCGAGATTCTCGGCGATCTTGAGCAACTCGGCGCGCGTCCCCGTGACCAGCAACGAACTCGGACCGAACACCTCGTGGCTGAGTTCGGGGGTGGACAGAAAGGTGGGCGCGTCGGTTTGAAACAATGCAGCCTGACCGGACTCGGTCAGGCGTTCGGTTTTGGTCGCGAGCGCGGACACGCCGGCTTCGTAGGCGGCATGGATGCCAGCGGTGAGCATCGTGCCGTCCGCCGACTCGTTCAGCGCGTTGACGGTGCTGGCGACGAGGGTTTGCGTGGCCTCGTCGGCTTCGGCGAGAATGAGTCCGGGATTGGTGCAGAACTGGCCGACACCTAGGGTGATCGAATCGGCGAGTCCCGCGCCGATGGTGTCGGCGCGTTCGGCGAGTGCGCCCGGCAACATGAACACCGGATTGATACTGCCCATTTCTGCGTACACTGGGATCGGTTCGGGACGGGCGGCAGCGGCGTTGTAGATCGCGCGTCCGCCGCCGAGGCTACCCGTGAAGCCAACCGCTTTGATGTGCGGGTCGTTGACCAGCGCGAGTCCGGCGTCGTTGCCGCCGTGGATCATGGAGTACACGCCGTCGGGCATGCCGGTTTTTTTGGCGGCGGCGAGAATGGCGCGGGAGACGAGTTCGGACGCGCCGGGGTGGGCCGGGTGCGCCTTGCAGACCACCGGACAACCGGCGGCGAGGGCCGAGGCGGTGTCACCGCCGGCGGTACTGAAGGCGAGCGGGAAGTTGCTGGCGCCGAACACGGCCACGGGTCCGATCGCGTTCAGGCAGCTGCGTACATCGGGTTTTGGGAAGGGCGTGCGGTCCGGATTTGCATGGTCGATGCGCGCGTCGACCCAAGATCCGTCGCGTACCACGGCGGCGAATAATTTGAGTTGGTTGCAGGTGCGGCCGCGTTCGCCGGTGAGCCGGGTCGAGGCGGGCAGGGCGGTCTCGTCGGACGCGCGTTCGAGCAACTCGTCGCCGAGTGCGAGAATCTCATCGGCGATGGTTTCGAGAAAGGTCGCGCGTTGTTCGGGCCTGGTGTCGCGGTAGGCATCGAACGCTTGCGTTGCCAGAGCGGAGGCTTCGGCCACTTCGCCGACCGTGGCTTCGGTGAAGGTGGTCGGAAGATCCTCGCCCGAAGTCGGGTTGACCCCGGTGAAGGTTTTAGTGCCGACGGCGGATTCGCGCGCGCCGATGAAATTGTGTCCAGTGAGCATGTGTGGCCTGTGTGATGAGTTTGCCCGCCTTCGTAATCGGCAGGGCGCAACTTGTCAGGTCAAAACACGGCCATCAACCATCATATACCTTACTCGTCGCCTGGGGCTCTGTTACTCGACCGGTTCGCCGTTGGCGGCATCTCTCAGGGTCTTTTTCAGCGTGTCGAGGTTCACCGGTTTGGGCAGGACGATGCCGGTCGGGGACATTTGAAAGCCTTTTTCGCCCACTTCGCGCGGCGCCATGAGCGCCGTCATGAACACCACCGGGATATTCGCCAGCGCCGCGTTCTTTTTGACTTGGGTCAGCACGTCCCCGCCATCCATCCCGGGCATCACCACATCGAGCAGGATGACGTCGGGTTTGAATTCGAGGGCGGCGGAGAGCGCCTTGTTGGAACTATTTTCGACTCGGACCTCGAACTCCTTGTCGCGTTCAAGATTCATTTTGACCAACTTCGTGAAGCCCGCCTCGTCATCAACTGCTAATACTTTAATTGCCATGTCTTATTCTAGCAGGTGGTGGGATGAATGGTCAATGGTTCAACTTTTTATTGTTGGAACCAGAATGGTGGCCACCGCACCCCGTCGGTCCTCGCGGTTGCCGAGTTTGAATTTGCCGTGGTGCAGTTCGATGATTTTTCGAACAACCGACAAGCCGAGACCGGTGCCGGCACCGGTGGCTTTGGTGGTGAAAAAGGGGTCGTAGACTTTACTCAGATCATCGGCTGCAATCCCCGAACCGGTGTCGGAAATTTCGAACACGACCACCTCGTCACCGGTTCGGAAATGGGTGGCGTCGCGGGCACCCAGGTTGCGTGGCACGTCACCGAGCGTGGCCCGTTTGACGGTGATGTGGAGTTCGGCGGGTGCCTCGTCCATGGCTTGGATCGCGTTTGTTATCACGTTCAGCAGGACTTGTTCAAACTTGCCGTAATCGACATCGATCCGAACGCCATTACAGCGGAAGTCACGTTTCACCACGACCGAGTTTCGAACGACCTCGTGGCGAAGCAACAGCAGGACGTGGTCCGTCAACTCCTCTGGGCAGGTGGACTGTTTTTCCAGCCGCCGGTCGGAGGAGAGGTCGACCAGTCCGCGCACGATGGTGTCGGCGCGGCCGATCGCGTCTTTCATTTCGTCGAGGATCACCGCGATATTGGGATCGTCCGCATCGATTCCGCTTTGCAAATATTCCACGCCGAGCACGAGCAGGGCCAGCGGGTTCTTTACCTCGTGAGCGACGCCGGCGGCGAGGCGTCCGATCGATTCGAGTTTGTCGGCTTGGATCAGTTGGAGATGGGCTTCTTCGAGTTCGCGGTTTTTCTCGGTGAGGTTTTGGTTGAGGGCTTCCAACTGCTCACGGCCTTTCACGCCTTCGGTGATATCCTCACTGAAGCCGACAAGTATGGTCCGGCGATTATGTTCCACCGGTAATTTTGCGGTTTTCAGATAGACTGAATCGGCCTCCTTCGTTTCCACAATCTCCTTTGGGATCGTGACCAGCGTGCCTTTCTTCACCACCGCCTCGTCCATCTCGCGAAAGTAAGCAGCAGACTCCTCGGCGAATAGATCGAAGTCGGTGCGGCCGAGCGCGTCCTGTCGTCTGATCGCCATCACCTCCTCCTGTTTTTTGTTCCAAAGAATGAAGCGGTAATCGTCGGCTACATCTTTCGCGAATAAGGCGATCGGGAGATTGTCGATAATCTCTTTGAAGATCCCGACGTCGGGAGTTTGCTTGCTCGCCGATTTTTTAGCAGATGGGAGCCGCTCGGTTGGTGGACTCGGGGGCGGTGGTTCGTCTTGCCGCGGTTTTGATTTTTTTCCAAACATAAGGGTCTCCGGGGATGGAAGCTATTATATCCCATAACGCCGAGCTTCTCCATGGAAATCGAAGCGACTCTTGAGCTTGCGTGTTGGCGTCGGGTGGCACGAGCTTGCCACACGGCATTCGGCTCGGGAGGCCCTTGCTCTCTAGCCCTCGTGTTCTGTAATTTTTACATAGACGGACACGCCTGATCCCAGGCGAATGGGATGACCCGAACCAAGTCTGTTGCCATCTCGGTCGTCCGCAACCGCACCGGCTCGGGAGCCCCTCCCCTTCATGTTTCGGCATCTTTGAAATTTGAAATCACTTAAGCGGAGACCGCAACCGGATTGCTAAGGGTGCCAATGCCGTCGATGGTGATGTGAACGATGTCGTCGGCTTGCAGGGTGAACTCGTCTTCGGGAATCACTCCGGTGCCGGTCATCAGGTAGGCACCGACTGGGAACGAACTCGCGAAGGTGAGCCAGCCGACGAGTTCATCGAGGCCGCGCTTGAGCTGGCTGAGATCGGTGCTGCCTTCGAACACGGTGGCGCCGTCGCGTTCGATCATCACCGCGATGCCGGTATCGTCACCGGGTTCGTCCGCTTGCAGAAGGACGCAGGGACCGAGTCCGGCGCAGCCGTCGTAGGTTTTGGCCTGCGGAAGATAGAGGGGGTTTTCGCCTTCGATATCGCGCGAACTCATGTCGTTACCGATGGTATAGCCATTGAGTTTGCCGCTGGCGGAAACCGCGAGCGTGAGTTCGGGCTCGGGTACGTTCCAGGTGGCGTCTTTGCGGATCACCACCGGTTCGCCGGGGCCGCGGGCGCGGTGAGCGGTGCACTTCATGAACAATTCCGGACGCGGCGCGGCGTACACGCGGTCGTAGAATGTGCCGCCACCAGCGTCTTTGCTTTCTTCCATCCGCGCGGTGCGGCTGCGATAGTAGGTGACGCCGCAAGCCCAGATTTCCTGCGAGCCGATCGGGCAGAGAATCCGTGAGATGCTTTCGACCACTTCGGCGTTGTCGAAGAGTTTTTGGCTTACTGAAAAGAGATCGTCTTGGGCGAACCACGCGTCCCAATCCTGTCCGGCGACCAAGCGCCGTTCGCCGTTTTGATCCAAGACCAGCCCTTCGGTGGTTCGATATGCATGCAAGTGTTCCTTCATATTCTTATTATGAGGAGGACGGTGCAGATTGGCAACGGTGAACAGATGACGGATGCGGGATGCGGGTTGCGGGTTGCGAGTTGCGGGATGCGGGGAACGGGATGCGAGTTGCGGGATACGGTTTGTGAGTTGAGGGATGCGGGGCACGGGATGCGAGTTGCGGGTGGTGAGTTGCGGGATGCGGGTTGTGAGTTGCGGGTGCGGTTTCTCGGGTCCTGCGGGCGGGTGGATCTCAAATGTCGAATTTCTCTTGGCGAACGCGGCGGGGGCGCGTCAGAAAGAGCCATGAAAAAACTGATGTGTCTCCTCGTCGCTGCTTCCTCCGTCCTCTACTTCGGTTCGGGCTGTGCTAGTGTCGGCCAATCCATTGCCAATTCTGTTCCGAAACCTGAAGTAAACTTTGAACGCGTCCGACTTGGCGGACTCTCGCCCGAAGCGCTTTCGCTGGAGTTCGATCTCGGCGTGAAGAACAATATGGCGATTCCGCTCAACCTCGCCGGCTTCGATTACGACTTCCAGATCGAGAACAACTCCTTCATGAAAAACGCGGTGCAGAAAGCGGTGAAGGTACCCGGCAACGGGACTGGCACGATCACGGTTCCGGTGACCATCCCGTTCCAAGATTTATACAATGCCTACAACTCCTTCGGTTCGGCCGACAGCTTCAACTATCTGCTGAGTGGCGGCGTGTCCGTGAACGTCCCCGGCTGGGGCCCCTTGCGCGTGCCGCTCAAGCACGGCGGCGAACTGCCCATCGTAAAGCCGCCAAGTCTCAACATCAATAGCTTCGGACCGAACCCAGCCGGCGGTGGCTTCCTGCTCGACCTTGGGATCACCAACCCGAACTCGTTTGGGGTCGACCTCAATAAAATGAACTACGGCCTCGAACTCAACGGGCGGCAAGTTCTCCAGCGGCAAACCATCACCGGCGAAAAACTCGCGGGCGGCGGCAGCACCTCGGTTCAAGTCCCGATCAAAGCCAACCTGTTCTCGCTCGGCATGGGTGTGTTCGATCTCCTCAAAGGAAATCAAAAGGGACTCAATTGGCGGATGACCGGCGATGTCGATCTTGGTACCGAGCATCGTCTGATGCGGAATTTGAAATTGCCGTTCGACAAGTCGGGTACCCTGTAGAATCTAGATTGTAGGTAGCGCGGGCTTCAGCCCGTGTTTGGCCTGCGGGATTTATCCCGCAGACTCACCGACGTTGCGAAACCTCCCCGTTCGGGGCCAAGGATCGCAAGCCTGGAACGCATGGACAAAAAGCAAGGTTCTATGAACACCCCCCGAGCACTCAATCGCGTGCATTGCGGATAGTCGCCCGGGGCTCTTTTCTAGGGCAGGATGTCTGGCGCGCCGAAATGGATTCCGCCACGACGAACGCGGACTGAAGTCCACGTTACCTACAGATGGGTGAGGATCCGGTCACCCTCAAAAATAAGCCGGACGGGGCCGGCCTCCCACTTTAATTTTCGTTCCAATTGGGCAAATCTAGGGCGACAATCATCCCGCTGAAGCGGGATTCGTTTGCTCTGTGCTTATTTCTCGATGCGGTACAGCGCCGCGTTCGTCCGCAGATAGATCGCTTCACCAACCGCCGCCGGTGAGGCCATTTGGCGTTCGCCTTTGATACTGCACTCGCCGATTTTTTTGAAGGTCGGACCCGGTTCGAGAACGACGGTCTTTCCTTCTTGTTCGAAGAAATAGAGTTTGCCGTCGGCGTAGAGTGGGGACGCGGAATATTTACCGCCGAGACGTTCCCGCCAACGCTCCTCGCCGGTTGTTGCGTCGAGGCAGGTGGCGAGTCCGATCTTGTCGTCGATAAAGTAGATCTCGTCGCCGACCACGATGGGCGAGGGCATTTTGGGGACACCTTTTTTATACGTCCACGCCACCGAAGGACTGTCGTCTTGAAGGTCGATGGCCATCAGTTGGGACTTCATGAAGCAGGTGCAGATGAACACTTTGCCGTTGGCCGCGACCGGACGCGCGACATTGGAGAAGCCGAGTTGCCCGTACGGGACACGCCAGTGTTCTTTGCCCGTCAGCGGGTCGTAGCCGTAGACCCAGTTGGCGGCGGTCGAGACGACCGTGCCGTCAACCATGAGCGGGGTCCCGTACGCTTTTTTCAGCTGTGGGTTCTCGTGCATCTCGCCCGAACGCTTGGTCTTCCAGGCGATCTCGCCGGTGTTCTTGTTGATCGCCACGATGGCTTGCGTGTCCGAACCGTCGAGGTGGAAAATCAGATGGTCGCCGTGCAGGGTAGGGGAGCCGCCGGGGCCGTTTTCGTGCATGCAGAATAGATCGGTGTTCTGCCACAAAACCTTGGTCTCTTTGGTATCGACCGCGACCGTTCCGAACGCACCGAACTGCGCGTACAGGCGGTCGCCTTCAATGATCGGCGTGGGTGAAGCGTAGCTGTTGAGTTCGTGAACCCACTGCGGTTCGTCGAGTTCGAGCAGGGTGATTTCGTTTTGGATTTTGCCCGTCTTGCGGTCGATTTTCAGCAAGGTGAGTTTGAGTTTGCTGAGAACGGTGAGCTTTTGGCCGCCCGTGTCTTTCTCCAGCCGCTTCTTTTTTTCCTCTTCACTGGCCTCCGTCTCATAAGCGGTGGTTAGCCAAACGGTGTCGCCATCAATCAAAGGCGATGACCATCCGCGACCCGGTGTTTCGGTGCGCCACGCTACATTTTTTTCGGCACTCCAAGTCGTTGGAAGATTCGTCGCTGCGCTGTGCCCTTGCCCGTCCGGTCCGCGGAACTGCGGCCACTCGGCGGAGAGTGCGAGCAGCGGGAACATGGCAAGGACAGGAGGCAGACAGCGGAGCAATTTGTTCATGGTTCATTCTTTGGCGGAACAGCTCCGGAGTGCAAGCGCAAGAAGCTTTGGGAAGGATGACAAATCTCGAATCTGGAGGGCGAGCGGCCTCGCGAGCCGTATCTCCGATCTGAACCGAAGATACCCCCACGGATGCCGAGGCCGGCATCCCTCCAGGGCGGAGAGCCTCCTGACCCGAGCTTGTTTGCCGACAAAAATCCCGTGATTAAAGTGGGAAGCCGGCCCCGCCCGGGCGACGACCCGGAATGCCCGCGATGCCCGGAATGCCCGCAAAGCACGCGATGGCTACCAATCCAAAGCCGCACCTTGAACGCGGCACACTTGCGCGGCGCGACGGACGGCTTCTCTTACGGTGCGCTTCGGATGCCAGTCCTCAAGATAGCCGACAATGCTGACGGCTGCTGTGGCATCACCCGCGCCGACCGTGTCGATAATATCGCCTTTGAGCGGTGGCGGATCAGCGTGAAACGTGCCGCGATACGAATAAAAAGAGAGTCCGCGTGCGCCCCGGGTGAGGAGCAAAAAGTCGAGTTCGTGCTGCTCCCGGAATTCGTTGGGATCGACCTTTCCAAACAGGGTTTGGAATTCCTCTTCGTTGCATTTGAAACAGAACGCAAGATGCAGCAGCTCCTCGGCGAGTTCCTTCGACCACCAATTCTGACGCAAGTTGATGTCGATGTAGATGGGGCAGGGTAGATCGTCGGCGAGCTGCATGAAGAGTGCTTGTGCTTCCGGAGTACGTAGCGCGAGCGAACCGGCGTAAAGCAGATCAGGCGGCTGGTTCGGGCGCGTGAACGCCTCCGGAACGACCGGTTCAATGTGGTCCCAAGCTTGGTTCGGGGCGATGGTGTAGATCGGTTCGTCCGGCTGTTCGAACGTGATCAGAACTTCACCGGTCGGATGGTCGGGATCGATTTGAATGCCCGCCGGGTCGAGGTCGTAGCGGTCGATTTCGCGCAACAGAATTTTACCGGCGTCATCGTCGCCGATGCGCGTGACTATCAGCGGGTCGAAATCGAGTTGGCGCAGATGGCGGCAGACGTTAAATGGCGCCCCGCCGAGCACAGCGGTGCCGTCGGGGAATCGGTCGTAAAGGATCTCTCCGAAGATGGCAGGACGCATGGCGGGGTTGTAGCGCTCCTCAGGCTTTCCGCCAAGTGTCTTTCTTGGCGCGGTTTGGACGGGATTATTTCGCTGCCGGGCCGTTCAGCGTCGCGATCAGAAAGTCGGTTGTGCTGGCATGGGTCGTTCCCTTCGCGCCGGGATAGACCAGTTCGCAGCGCACACCGGTCGCGATGCAATGCTCCTGAAGTTTCACGCCGAAGTTCGAGGTGTGAGTCGGGTCGCGTTGCGCTTTGCCGAGTTCTGGTGGGGAGTTGTAGAGTAGATAGACCGGTGGATCGTCTTTGCTGACGTTTGCGTACGGCGAGTATTCTTGGATCCACGGCATGATCTCGTCGCGCTTCTGCAGAAACTGGGCGAAGTTTTTCACCCCGAACGCGTGCCCGCCGTAGCGGCTGTTCGGCGTCCACGCTTTCATTTGGTTCGGGTCGAGGGTGGTCTGGGCGCCGTTCACTGCGGCGCAGAACAGACGGGTTGATTCAGCCGCAACCGGGTCCGCGCTCGACGGATCCGCGCGGTCGCTACGGAACGCCAGCCAAAGACTCGAACACGCCCCGGCCGAACCGCCTGCGGCGCCGATGCGTTCCTTGTTGATATTCCACTCCGTCGCCTTGCTGCGAACAAATTGTAGAGCTCGCGCGGCATCATAAAGCGGCGCTTTGACCGGTGGTTCCACGCCTTCCGCCACGGCCTGTTTCACATAGCGGTAATTGGTGGACGTCACCGAGATGCCGGCCTTCAAGAGTTTCGGCACATCGGCAAAACGTTGTGCGCGTTCCTTCGAGCCACCCATCCAACCGCCGCCGTGGATAATAAACACAAGCGGCGTTGCTTGCCCCGCCGTCGCCGGCTCCGCTTTCCAAAAGTCGAGAACGTGGCGTTCGTGTTCGCCATAGCGGACATTGGAAGCCGTCGGCTTGGGCACAACCTGGTCGTATTTTTCAACAGGGTGGAGCTTGGGTTTCGGTGGACTTTTTTTCTCCTGCGCGACACCTCCGCCACCTGCGCAAAGACCAAAGACAAGTAGCGTGGGTAAAATTACAGACAAACGTTTCATGTTAGGGACTCTCTCGGATTTTATAAACTACTTCAGCGACTCGTCGGCTTTTGCATCGGCTTTCTTGTAGAGCTTACGTTGAAGAAGGGGGGAGCGTTTTTCATGGAAACGCCGATGACCTCTTCAGCACCGGTGCCGGAGCCACTGCCACCACTGCCACCACTGCATCCTGAGAGGAATGGTGAGAGGATGAGGAGAAGAGAAAGAACGAAGATCATGCGCAGAGATTTCATTGGAGCCTGCCGTTTGTGAGTTGCAACCGTTTTAATCCTCCTTGAACGAGCGCTCAAGCAGGGAGTTCGATTTCAGGTACGTCTGTTCGCTTGTTTTTTATGACCCAAACTTTATTGATCTCAGGATTGGAGAACACCGCGACATGGCAAAAGAACTGAACTTTAAACAAGAACTCACCGGCTGCTTCGGCCAGCCCGTTTCCGAAAATCCGACCCAAGCCATGATCGAACCCGCGTACCGCGCCATGGGCCTCGACTGGCGCTATCTGACCATGGAAGTCGGACCCGAGGACTTGAAGGCGGCGGTCGACGGGGTCAAAGCGCTCGGCTTCGTCGGCTTCAATTGCACGATCCCGCATAAGGTCGATGTGATCCAATACCTCGACGGACTCGGCGAATCCGCCAAACTGATGGGGGCGGTGAACTGCGTGGTCAAACGCGACGGAAAATGGATCGGCGAAAACACCGACGGGAAAGGCTTTGTGGTCGGCCTGCGCGAACTCACCGATCCGGTCGGCAAACGCATGGTGATGTTCGGTGCCGGCGGCGCGGCGCGCGCTATCGGCGTCGAAGTGGCGCTCGCGGGCGCAACCCACATCACCGTGGTCAACCGCTCGGTCGAACGCGGCCAAGAGTTGGTCGATCTCCTCAACGAACGCGTGCCGGCTGAGGCCGTGTTCGTTCCTTGGGACGGCGACTTCAAAATTCCGGAAGGAACCGACATCGTGGTCAACGCCACCTCCATCGGACTCTACCCGGATATCGACGCGCGTCTCGCGCTCGATATCGACACCCTGACTGCCGATATGGTTGTCGCCGACGTGATCCCGAACCCGCCCAAAACCCGCCTCGTCCGCGAAGCCACCGAACGCGGTTGCAAGGTCATCGACGGCCTCGGCATGCTGGTCAATCAAGGCGTGATCGGCATTCAATACTGGAGCGGTAAAGATCCGGATCCGGCGGTCATGCGTCAAGGCCTCGAAGATGTGTTCGGCGCGTAAGTCGCTTGCTCCCCTATGTCTCTGGATTAAAGCCGGAGGTCGGCCCCGCCCGGGCGACTACACGCACGGATGTTCTAAACGTGCGGGGGCTTCAATCATGTTTTAAGATCTTTAGATCTGAAATATTTTCTGATTTCAAAAACGCGGGGCCAAGCCCAATACCGCGCGCAACCGCGAAGGGTTTACCGCGCTTCCAGCCGGTATCGTACCAACCGTTCCTCCAGCCGGTTGGGGGGTAGCGCAGGAGAAAGCGCGCAGGTTTTGAAAGCACAAATTTAAATTCCAGGTAATCGGGTTCAACCCTTCTTCAGTGAACATTACGGAACTGATTTTTCTCTCGACCCCGTTGGAATTCCATTGGAAAACTTCCTTCTACTTCGGCCATGTTAATAAGTCGGCCTCCCCAATTATAAATCAAACAAATCAAACCAATCCTCATGAAGAACCTCCTCCGAACCGTATCCCTCCTAGCCGCCATCGCCACCGCCTTTCTTTTCGTCGGCTGCGCCAGTCCCAACCCGCAAACCGCTGCCACTGCCGCCACCGCCGCCAGTTCGGGCAGCGCAGTCAAAGCCTATCCGCTGGATGCCTGTCTCGTGACCGGTGAAGATCTCGATGGTGGGCCGACCACCGTCTACAACGGCCAGGAAGTGAAGTTTTGCTGCTCTGGTTGCCTCGACGCGTTCAACCGCGAACCCGAGCGCTACATGGCCGGGTTGCAGTAGATAGCGGCGGTTGCACGACGAAGCCGCGTTGCAGTAGACCTGTTTACGTAAAACGCTGGAAACCATTTGCTTATCCAAGCCGAGACTGATATTTGGCACTCGAGTTAGGGCGCACGTTCGTGAGCCTGATTATTGGATGAGTACCTATGAAGAAAGTATGGAGCACCTTGGTGGTGGCTTCGTTCGGCGCGTTTTGCGCGACTGGATGTATGACCCCCGACGTTTCGAACACCTATCAACCTCGAGCCGGCGATATCGGCATGCGCGCCTACGGGAGTAGCGGCTGCATCGACGTTGAAGAGCAAAAAGCCCAACTGGCAAAGCAGCAGCAGACCGCTTGGCAAGAACCGCGGGTAGTTGCCACAACCACCGCAACCAGTTCGAGTTCGATCATCTCCGATCCGACACCCTCGATCGCGTCCGCGGTCTCGGTGGCCGACGATGATGGCTGGGTGGAAATCTCGCCTAGTCAAACCATCTATGCCGCATCGGTGGCAGACGACGACAGCTGGGTAGAAATCACCCCCTGATCTCTGGCTGAACTCCGAAGTCTGCGTGATTGGAGGTTATGGCAAGAACTTGCCATCGTATGGCAAACGCTCGCCACCTTATGGCAAGAACCTGCCATAGTCTGCCTTCCAGCGCTGAGCATCGCATTGGATCGCACTGAAACCGCGCGAATGGAGAAACGAATTCGACAGCCTGGAAGGACTGTCGTTGCGATACCGCCTCGAAGGCCGTACTACAAAAGCAAACGTAGTATCGGCTTCCAGTCGGTATCGCAACGACGCGCTTCCAGCGGGTCGAGGATCGCGTGCTTGCTACCCACTTCTCCTCATGCCCCTCCTTTGATCCATGGAAACCGTAACGTAGAATACATTCCGGTCACACGTGTCTGCTGAAATAATTCCGTTGAACCTTCGATTTACCATCTTCCCACCGCAGGTCGAACGCTCTTGATTCATCACAAGCCTGCTTGAACTTCCACCGCTTCACTCGCTAGACTGAAGCATGGATAGTGAATGTACTTTTCTGCTCAACGAATATCTCGTGTCGACCAAAGTCGCCGCCGGACTGCTCGTGCTCGACTTTCTCCGCCGCGAACAGCGGCTCACCGGCACCAAGGAAGGCTGCAAAGAAGGCGACTGCGGCGCCTGCATGGTGCTGGTCGGCGAACTGGATGAATCAGGTTCGGTCGCGTACCAGCCGGTCACCTCCTGTTTGATGCCGGTCGCCGAACTCCATGGCAAACATCTCGTCACCATCGAGGGATTGAATCTTGAAGAACTGACCCCGGTGCAATCGGCCATCCTCGAACACGGCGGCAGCCAATGCGGCTATTGCACCCCCGGCATTGTCGTCTCCATGACCGGACTGCTGCTCGACCCGACCTTGCCAGTGACCGATGAGGGGATGAAATACGCGCTGGGCGGCAACCTCTGTCGTTGCACCGGCTACCGTTCGTTGAAAAACTGCGGAACCACCCTCGCCGAGACGCTGGCCGGGCATCTCGACGGCAACCGGTTGAAAAACTTGATCAAAACCGGCGTGGTGCCGGAGTGGTTCGACACGGCAGCCGAGTCCTTGCGCGGTATCCCTGAACCAAGCAAGGCGTCCGCCGCGGCCCCCGGAAAAACAGCGCAATTTCGGATTGCTGGGGGCACCGACATGTATGTGCAGCAAGGCGAACACATCCCCGCCGCCAACATCGAACTCGTTCAGACTCCCAAGGGCATCACCCTCGAAGACGGCCGCGTTCGGGTCGGGGCGATGACCACGTTCGAGGAATTTGGTCGCCACCCCGAACTCATTGCCATGATGCCGCGCCTGCCGCACTGGCTCGAACTCATGGCCTCTTGGCAGATCCGCAACCGCGCCACCGTCGGCGGCAACCTGGTCAACGCCTCGCCGATCGGCGACATGACCAGTCTGGTCTACGCCCTCGACGCCGATCTCGAACTCGTCCGTCCCGCCACCGACGAACGCCGAACCGTGCCCATGCGTTCGTTCTTTCTCGACTATAAAGTGAAAGATCTAAAACCGGACGAACTGGTCGAAGCCATTGTCTTCGACGCGTCCAAGCCGAACGAACGGATCAACTGGGAGAAGGTGTCCAAACGGACCTACCTCGACATCGCCACCGTCAACACCGGCGCCCGCTTTACGGTCTCTGCAACCAAGTCGGCTTCAAAGAACTCCTTTATCGAAACCGCGATGATCAGCATCGGCGGGGTGGCGGCGGTGCCGTTCCACGCCGCGAAAACCTGCGCCTTTCTCGAAGACAAGCCGGTCGAGCCCCAAGTCGTACGCGACGCGTTACAAGTACTCGACGGCGAGATTTCCCCGATCAGCGATGTGCGCGGCAGCGCCGAATACAAACGCGTGCTCACCCGGCAATTGGTGCTGGCCCACTTTATCGAACTGTTCGATCTCGACTATGCCGCGTGTGCGGAGGTGTTGGCATGAGCAAAGAGAAGAAGCACGGCCAAGGCCGACACAAAGACGCCGAACTCCACGTGCGCGGGCGTTCGGAGTACGTCGACGACGTCACGCCGCCCGCCGGCATGCTCACCGCGGTTCCTTTTGGTTCGCCGCTGGCCCACGGCACCATCCGCGGCATCAACTTGGACGCGGCACGTTCGGCCCCGGGCGTGGTCTGCGTGCTCACCCGCGCCGATCTACCGGCCGAAAAAATGATTGGCGCCATCATCCCCGACGAACCGCTGCTGGCCGACGAGACCGTCTGTTTTCAGGGGCAGGTCATCGCGCTGGTGGTAGCCGAGTCCTGGGCGCAGGCGGTACACGCGCGCTCCTTGATCGAAATCGACATCGATCCGCTACCGGTCATCACCGAACCGCGCCAGGCCTTCGCCGCCGGCGAACTGATGTTCCCTTCGCGCACCTTCGAGATTGGCAACATCGACAAAGCTTGGGCCGCTTGCGCGCACATCGTCGAAGGCCGTTGCGAGATCGGCGGACAGGAACACGTGCCGCTCGAAACCAACCGCGCCCGCGCCCTGCCGCGCGAGAACGGCGAAATCACCGTCTGGTCATCCACCCAGAGTCCCTACTCGGCGCAGAAGGCCGTGGCCAAGGTCCTCGGCATTCCAGAACACAAAGTTGAAGTCGACGTGAAACGCCTGGGCGGCGGCTTCGGCGGCAAGGAGGATCAAGCCACCCACTGGGCCTGTCACGTTGCGGTCGCGGCGCGGCGCACCGGCCGCGCGGTGGAACTCGTTCTGAGTCGGGAGGAAGACATTCGCATGACCGGCAAACGCCATCCGTACGCCTGCGATTTCAAACTCGGACTCGACGCCGACGGCAAGATCCTCGCCTACAAAGCCGAACTCTATCAGAACTCCGGCGCGTTCGCCGACCTCAGCATGCCCGTGCTCGAACGCAGTCTGCTGCACGCCACCAACGCCTACAACATTCCCAACGCCCGCGTGATGGCCGTCTGTTGCCGCACCCACCTCGCGCCGAACACCGCCTTCCGCGGCTTCGGTGGGCCGCAAGCCATGTTCGTGATGGAAAGCGCCATCGCCAAGGCCGCCGACCAGATGGGCCTGCGTCGCGACGCGATCCAGGAAGTCAACTTGCTACGCACCGGCGACCGCTTTTACTACGGCCAAGAACTCGAAGCCTGCCGCATGCGCGTGACTTGGGACGAGGCGGTCGAGCACTTCGAACTCGCCGACATCCGCAGCCGCGCCGAAGACTTCAACGCCAGCAACCGCCAGTTCAAAAAAGGCGTCTCGGTCATGCCGGTCTGCTTCGGCATCTCCTTCACCAAAACTTTTCTCAACCAGGGCAGCGCCTTGGTGCACATCTACACCGACGGCAGCATCGGCGTGACCACCGGCGGCATCGAGATGGGGCAGGGGATGAGCAGCAACATGATCGCGGTGGCCGCGCGCGTGTTCGGCATCTCGCCGGACCGGATCAAAGTCGAAGCGACCAACACCACCCGCGTCGCCAACATGTCGCCCAGCGCCGCCAGCGCCACCTCCGATCTCAACGGCCACGCCGTCCGCCTCGCCTGCGAAGAAATTCTGCCCGGCCTGCTCGAGACCGCGTCCGAGATGTTGAAGGTACCAGTCGCGCAGATTTCCATCGAAGCCGAACGCGTTTTGGTCGACAGCAGCCCCAGCGAACTCGAGTGGCAGGCGCTCGTGCTCAACACCTACTTCGCCCGCCGCCGCCTGTCCGCGTCCGGTTTCTACGCCACCCCCGACATCGGCTGGGACGGCGAAAAAGGCTGGGGCAAACCCTTCGCCTACCACGTCTACGGCACCTGCATCACCGAGGTCACCGTCGACTGCCTGCGCGGCATCTACACCGTCGACGCCTGCAAAGTGGTTCACGATGTCGGTCGTTCGATCAACGAACTGGTCGACCGCGGCCAGATCGAAGGCGGCCTTGTTCAGGGGCTGGGTTGGATGACGATGGAGGATTTGGTGTTCAATGACGAAGGCCGCTACACCAGCGGCGCGCTCTCCACCTACAAACTCCCCGACGTTTATTTCACCCCCGACGACCTCCGAGTAAAGCTGCTCGAACCCATCGACAACCCCGCTGGACCCTTGGGTTCAAAGGCCGTCGGGGAACCGCCGCTGATGTACGGCATCGGCGTGTTCTTCGCCATCCGCGAAGCCATGCAAGCCGCCGGCGCCGGCGATGTCCCGTTCCATTCCCCGATCACCCCCGAACGCGTTCTGATGGGGCTTGAGCGCGCGCGGAAAAACAAAGAGCCTCGTTCGGTGCGGGCAACCTAAGAATTGCTTCGGCTTTCCATTTCGGGGGGAAGTCAACCAATATCTCATAGTTGAGAAGCATATTTTTAAGAGGTTCCGGACAGGGGCACTTCAAATTTATGCGTCATTGTCAGTCACTGGGAGGATTCGATACCCGATTGCCGTCACCAGTTTCGCGTGGAGATGGTCTGTCCCCGTTCGCGCAGCGAACGCTCCCGGCGACGATGGTGGTTTGGGCGGGGGTGTCGGAATCGGGCAGGATCGTGGTGACGGTGGTGGTGCGGTTGCCGCGGGTCAGGACGCTGCTGCTGCTGGTGGTCAGGCCTTGGGCATCGATGAGGATGGATTCGGCGATCTGGTTTGCGGCGTGGCCGGTGACGCGCAGGTAGCTTTCGCTGAGGGTCTGCGGCGTGGGATCGTTGAGGTTGGGGAAGGTTTGGGCGACGGAGTGGATCCACCAGTCGCCGGTGGTGGCGTCTTTGAGGAAGCGTTCGGTGCCGTAGCTGATGCGGTCTTCTGAGGCGAGGGTGAGCTGGCCGTCGCCGTTGAGGTCGAGGCCGGAGTACTGGAGTTCGCTGATGACCGGGTCGTAGGTGAACAGGACATCGGGTTCGCCGGATGAGGTTTGGCGAATGAGCCGGCCCATGTCGTCGTACTGCATGGTGGTGACCGACGTTTCGATCTGGTTGTCGGTGTAGACGGGGGTTTCGGCGTGCCTGGTCCCGGTGATGCTGGTGCCGGTGTGGCTGGTCCCGGTGAGCGCCTCTGCTGGCGGCGCTAAAGCCGACTGCGCGTTCGGGATTGGCCCGATCAACTGTCAACGATCATCGAAAGTTGACCCCCTGGTGATCATTGAAAGTTGACCCCCTTGCTGCTGGTTGCCGCGTTCTGGTGCAGCACCTGCCGCCCTGCGGGGGCGGCAGGGCTGAGGTCGGATTCTCGGTGGTCGACCGCAAGCGGTCGCAGTTTTTGTCGCATGGACTCCCAAAAGGAGGGGGAGGACGCGGGGGCGGCGGAGGGCGGTCGGGGCGCGGGAAAAG